>Ga0209024_1000100_pt1 | contig 170977 bp, 179 predicted proteins | sample AutmiccommunBRH5_FD_187380 | JGI IMG/M metagenome (GOLD analysis project Ga0209024, IMG submission 187380) | Deep subsurface microbial communities from Mt. Terri, Switzerland - Autotrophic microbial communities BRH/5 (SPAdes) (version 2) | ecosystem: Environmental > Aquatic > Deep subsurface >...
CAGATCCCGCAACGACCCGGTGATGAAAAGTTCCAACTGACCTCGTTCCTTCCGCCCCAGCATAGCAACCTCTCAACAACTGATAAGCAAAGTGAATCAGAGGTATGGGGCTTTTTCAACAGCCCCCACCGGATCGTTTCCTGACCCTCCTCATACGTTCAGGACATCCTGATCGCGGTCGTGGACGGCCTCAATGGGGCTCCGCCCGTTCTTGTCTCAAACCGTCCCCCCGGACGGTTTGCCGCGTTCCGCGGACCGGCGCGAACTCCCCAAGCCATCGAGGCGGCTTTTCCTCAGGCCTAGGTCAATCCGGGGCTCCGCCCGTTCAGGGCTGGATTGATCCACCGGATCAATCGTCGCGCAGAACAGGCCCGCAAGGCCGTGGCGACGGCGTTGAAGGCCGTTTAGACCGCCGTCGATGCCGAGGCGGCACAGGCCATGAACGCCCACCTGTCCGAGATCTCGCAGACCGTTGCATCGGGCGCTCATGCTATCCTGGTGATGGGTGGTGCCGGCTGGCATGGCTCGAAGGCGCTCTGCGTAAACTAAAACATCACCATCGTGATGCTACCGCCCTACGCGCCGTAGATGAACCAGGTCGAGAAAATCTGAACCTATCTTCGAGCAAACTGCCTCGCCATTTCCGTGTTCGACACCTATGACGACATCGGTGCGCGATGCTGTAAAGCATGGAACTTCTTCGCAAATGATCCCGAGCGCGTCCGCTCAATCAGTGACCGCGAACATGCAAGAGCGGTCAATTTATAGGGCCGTTGGCATGAGACCGGCAGCACTGGCCCCTCCGGGCCGAATGTCAAAGGGCCGTCGCAGGCAGTCTGCGGCGGCCCTTCTCTCATGGCGGGGCGGGGTGTTCATCCGGTGCTGCGGGCGCTTGCGGCCTCCTTGCGCAGGAACCGCCATGCCAGAAGCGCGGCCAGCGCCAGCCCGCCGAGAATGTCAGCCATAGGCGAGGCATAGAACAGCAAGGCAGCAGCCGACAGGAACAGCACCCGACCGAAGATCGGCACCTTTCCGCGAAACCAGCCGCTCGTGCCGACGCTGACAGCGAAGATCGCAGCGCAGGCCACCCCGAGGTCCATGAAGATCTGTCCTGCGCTGCCCTGTGCCAGGATACCCGGCCGGAAAACAAACAGGAATGGCACCACATAGACCGCACCGGCCAGCATCAGCGCGCGGCCCGCCACCTTCCAGAAGTTGGCTCCGGCCAGCGCGGCCGCCGCATAGACACTGGCGCAGACCGGCGGTGTGATCGCCGACAGGATCGCATAATAGAAGACGAAGAGATGGGCCGTCAGTTCGGGCAGGCCAAGCCGCACGAGGCTCGGCGCGGCAATCGCTGCGGCCAGGACGTAGGAGGCCGTCGTCGGAACATCCATGCCCAGCACGATCGCCAGCACCGCCGCCAGCAACAACGCGACGATCAGCCCCTGATCGGACACGGAAAACAACAGGTTCGAGATTTTTACCCCGGCGCCCGTCGCGGTCAGAACCTTGACGACGATAGCGGCGCAGGCCAGCAGCGCCGCGATCATCACCAGCGCCCGCCCCGCTTCGACCATCCCCTCATAGATGTCGCGGGCCAGCGTGGTCCAGCAGGCCAGCACCCCCAGCTCCCGGGCTTCACGACCGAAAGGGCGCACCACGACACATGCCAGCACCAGCATGATGATCGCCCCCGCTCCGGCATAGCTTGGCGTGTAGCCGTTGAACAAAAGATAGATCATCCCCGCGATGGGAAGAAACAGCGGGATCGACTTGTCGAGCGCGAGGAAATCCGCCGGTTCGGGCATTTCGTTCTTCGGTGTGGGCTGCAGCCCCGCCCGGCGCGCATAGAGATCCACCCCCAGCCACACGGCGAGGTAATAGAGAAATGCCGGACCGATCGCCGCCACCGCAATCTGGGCATACGGAATGTTCAGGAACTCGGCCATGATGAAGGCCGCCGCCCCCATCACCGGCGGTGTCAGCTGGCCGGCCGATGAGGCGACCGCCTCGACCGCGCCGGCAAAGGCGGGCGGGTAGCGCAGCCGCTTCATCGTGGGAATGGTGATCGAGCCGGTCGCCATGACATTGGCCACCGCAGAGCCGGTGACCGTCCCGAACATCGCCGAAGACAGGGCACAGACCTTTGCCGGGCCGCCATAAGAGCGCCCGGCAATCCATGTGGCCATTTTCATGAAGGCATCCGTCGCCCCCGTGGACAGCAGCAGCGCCCCCAGAAGCACATAGATCACGATGACCCGCGCCCCGATATCCGCGAGATAGCCGAAAATTCCGGTGGTCGAGCTGTAAAATGTTTCGACCGCGGTGCGTGCAGACACGCGCGGCGGGCGCCAGCCGCCGTCGATCAGGTCGTAGCCGAAGTAGAAGTAGATCACGGTGCAAAGCGCCAGCAGCGGCAGGAACCAGCCGATCACCCGGCGCGCCGCTTCCAGCGTCAAAACGATGGCCAGCAGGGCGGCGGCCTTGTCGAGCGGTCCGTAGCGCACCATGATATCCGAAAAGCGATCCCGGTTGAGGATCACATAAAGGCACACGCCAAAGGCCAGCAACCCGAGCGTGATGTCGATGGCCCGTTCCAGCCCGCCTCGACGACCGGTGCGAGAGGCCCGAGCCGCATAAAGAAAGAACGCGCCGCCAATTCCGAAGCCGATAAAGATCGGTCGCTGAACCAGCGGGTTGAACTGTCCGAACAGCGCGTTGTAGAAATGAAGCGCGACGAATGCCGCGAACAATACGCCAAGCGCCTGCTCTCCGCGCCGTTTCCAGTCCGGCGTCGCGGTGGATGTATCAGTCATGCTCTCTCCCATAACGGCGGGGCGCACCTTGCACCCCGCCTGCCCGCTCCGCGCGGCTGTCTGGATTGTCCGAGCTTCCGGTTCAGCTTCCGGCGGCTTCTCTCCAGTAGCGCACCGCACCCGGATGATAGGGGATGCCCGCCTCTATCGTGGAGAGGGCATCGGCGGCGATGTCGTAACCGGCCAGTTGCGGCCATGCTTCGACCAGCAGATTCATGTTCTCGTGCATGCTGCGGGCGATGTCATAGGCTGTCTGCTCATCCATGACGCCGGTGCGGGTCAGAAAGAAAACATTGAGCTTGGGCACCCGGATCGCCTCGGAGCCCGGAATAAGCCCCTCGGGAAGGATTGTGAAGGCGACGCCCTCCATGGCCTCTGTCGCGGCTTTTGCCTGCTCTTCGGTGAACCCGATCAACCGCATCTTCGTGCTTGTCATCAATTCCTGCAGGGTTGCATCGACAGAGTCCGCAGCCCCGTATTTGCTGTAGCCGATGATCTGGCGGTTCTTGATGCCTTCCACCGCGTCACCGACAGCACCATGCACCAGGTCGGCATTGATGTCGAACATCGACAGCACATTGGTCGTCAGGGTCTCGGCGGCCGATCCCCGGATGCCGGGATTGAATTTCTTCCCGTCCAGCTCTTCAAGCGAGGTCACGCCCGACTCTTCGGTCACGGCAAACAGCAGAACCGAGGCGCTGTAAGGATAGAGCGCAACCGTGTCGGGGATGGCATTGCCTTCGAACTTGCCGGTTCCGCTGCGGGCCGAAATCAGGATGTCGGTGGTGGCAAGGCCAAGGTCGATTTCGTCCCGCGCCAGGCGCAGGACATTGTCCACGCTGGCGCCGGTTTCGATCACGTTGACGGTGGTGCCCTCCATCCCAGTCTCGATCGCCTTGCTCATCGCGACCGAGATGGTGAAATGGCTCGACGTCGGGCTGGTCGTGCCCATCGTGATATCCTTGGCGGACGCCGCGCCGCCAAGGGCCATGGCGCCCACGGCCGCAGCAGCACCGAGCATCGCGCGGTATCCGGTCAACTTTCGCTTGAACATGTTATCCTCCCGTTTTTTTGTTCAACAGTTTCTGGCAGCCTGCCCGGTTAAGCGCGCAGGGCCTCCGATGGATCGATCCGCTCTCTCAGGACGCGCAGTTCTTCGTCCGTTGGCGGCCGCGTCTGCGGCACGTCGCCCCTGATCGCCAGATCGAACCCCGTATGGCGCTGGACATCTTCGGGCGTATTGCCCGCATGGACCGATCTCAGCCGCATCCGCAGCGTCGTCGGGTCGAAATCCAGAACCGCCCGGGGCGTCACCACAAGCCGCGGGCCTTCGTTGGTCAGGCCGGCGGCCCGCTTTGCCTCGGGCCCCGACAGGTGCCCCGGTATGGTGATGAAGTCAACCTTCTCCACGAAATTGCGCGCCGTATGGGCCGTCGGGCAAATGTAGAAGCGCGTCGATGTGTGGCAGTAGGACAGGTTGGCGGCGCCCGGCCCGCGCATCCCGGGCGCGTGCAGCGTGCCGCCGACATGGTGCAGGTTGATGTTGCCGAAAACATCAATCTGAAGGCCGCTGTGAAAGAAGAAATCCAGGCCGTGATGGCTGTGCCCGAAAAGTTCGATGAATGTTTCGGCCGCCTCGCAGCGGCCAAGGGCCCGGTCGTCCAGCATCGACGGGTAAAGACGCCCCGGCTGCGGGTTGAAGAACATCTCTCCGCCGACCGTCAGGTTGGGGGCGTGCAGTTCGCGCGCCAGTTCGATCGCCGCCATCGGCACCAGCGCGGCCGCGCCTGCCGCGCCCAACTCGCCATCGGCCAGGTCGCGGGCCAGCACGACGACCATCTGCTCGAGGGGGGAGACCGCCGCGCTCATCTGTCCCGCGCCTCCGCTTCGAGCCGGGCGAGATGACGCGGCCCGCCAATCGCGGCAATATAGTCTTCGTGGCTTTTCGGCCCGGTGACATGGCGCGAGATGTAGGCCGCCAGCCCCGCGCGATCACCGGCACGCGCGGCATCGCCCAGATCGGCGTAGGCGTCGATATGGTCCTCGTCCATCGCATAATTGGGAAAGCTCGCCGTCGGGTGCGCGCCATAGGGCACCTCGACCACCGCATCGACGTAGTAGGCCGGCACCGTCACCCGCGACGGATCGTCCAGAATGACCTCGTCGGCCACGATCCGGTCCACGCTGGCAATCACCACATCCGACGCGCGCGCCATGAGTTGATCGGCATAGACCATCGTGCTGAGATGGCGCAGGTTGCCCCAGCGGTCGGCTTCCTGCGCGTGAAGAAACGTGACGCGGGGGCGGATCGGGCCGACCGCGTGGATGCGCCGCCCGGTGAAGGGGCAGTCGATTTCGCGCAGCAATGGGTTATGTTTCAGCACGTCGGACCCGCGCAGCGCGTCGATCGGCTGAAACGGCACCCCGTGGGCCGAGGCCATGAGCCCGCCTACCACCGTCAGAGCGTCCAGCGCGTGGGCGGTCACGCGCCCCGCCTCGACCTCGGTCCGGAAATTGGGGCAGAGACGATTCTCAAGCGTGACGCCGGGAATGAAGACCTGTTCGACCGCCCCGGCGGCGATCATCAGATCCACGTCATAGCCCGCGCCGGGCGAGGAATAGAGATGCAGCCCGCCCGCGCCGGTGGCCAGCAAGGCGCGCACCAGCGCGACCGGACGGCCCTGCTTGAACAGCCCGCCCAGGCACAACTCGGGACGTTTGCGCAGGGCGTCCCTCGCCAGAATTGCAGCATCGTGCAGACCCGTGATCTTGCTGCGGCGCGTGGGTCTTGTGTCGCCATCCATCGTGCGGCTCGCCGCTCCTGTGCTATGTTGCCACGGCTTCCCGCGGATCTCCGCGGAATTCTTTCACGCGCACACTACTGCATCCCACCCGACCCGGCACCTTCGGACATGCATGACGCAAGATCGAGCACATATGTGCGATTGCCTGCGCACATTCCTGCTGCAGGGCCCGGCAGGGGTCATAGCAGCCCTGTTGCGACACCGATGCTGACGATCAGGATGATGAGAACAATGCTTGCGATGCCGAAAAACCCATTCCAGCGCAAACCGACCGTCACCGGAGATTCCCGCGCAATGGCCCCGGCATATGCGACGGCGGTGATCGCGGGACCAACACAGACGACGCTTGTCCAACCGCCGGCAAGGGCAAGGCCAAGGGCGAGGGGTGACAGCCCCTCCACGCCAACGCGGTTGACCACCTCTGCCAGCAGCACCACCGATATCATCGGGTGAATGCCAAGCAGCCCAGTGGTGAAAACGGTGAATACCAGCACGGCCACGGTCAGGACCGGCCGCGCGGCGATCCAGCCCACATGGTCTGCGATCCATTCCACCGGGACGATCTCGAGCGCCACAAGGCCGATAAATCCCGCCGATGCGATAACGCTCATCTCGGTCGCGTATCCGGGTGCCCGCGTCACGAATCCGCGCGCCATGCCGGCAACGCCGTCGCGACCGCCGAGCAGACCCGCCCAGAGCGCCGCATAGACGGGAACGATGGTAATCAGGCCGGTCTGGAAACTGAACGGCGTTGCCCTGTCCAGAACAACCACGGCCGCGCCCAGGGCCATTACATGGCCCGCGACGATCAGGGCGGCCCAACGGCTCCATGGTGGCAGATCGCCCGTCAGTGCCGCTGCCCGGCCGCGCGCCGAGGGCGGGCGCCGCCATTCCATGGTGTCGAGCAGCCAGCCAAGCAGAAAGAGCACCGCGGCCAGCGCGATGCCGTAAGGCGCCATAAGCGACCATTCAAGCCCCGGAACAGTGAGGATCAACAGGTTGACGGCAACGCCGAACGGCGTCCACATGGCGATCGAGGAAAACCCCCGCATGCAGGCGCTGACCATACGCCGTTTCCGGGCGGCATAGACGAAATCGTCCATTTCCTGACGATGCGCATCAAGCCCCTTCATGATGACTTCGAGCATCACGCCAAGCCCGCCGAGATTCAGGAGCACACCGAACAGGTGCCCCCCCATCCCCAGCGAGGCGTAGCGGCGGGTTGGCGGCTGAAGCGTCAGATATTCCCCTGCCACGGTCACGACCGGGTCATCCGAGGCCGCAATTCGCAGAAAGCCAACCGCCGTCAGCAGCGCCGACAGGAACACGACGCGCCCCGCTGCTTCGGTGAAGACATGCGCGCCAACACCGGTGGCCAGCGCCAGAATGGTAACTGCGAGAGAGACCGAAAGCAGCACCCTCCCGACGCGGGCAATGTCACGGAACGCAATCCCGAGATAGGCGATGAACAGCGGCACGGTCGCGATGGCAGCGCCCGGAAAATCAAGGAGGCCCTGCGCAATCGCGCCGCCGAGACAACATGACAGGCACACGGCGGCCATAAGGTTGCGCGTGGCGGAATGTCTCAAAGGGGCAATGGCTGACATCCGCCCCCAACCTTCCGGATGCACCGGGTCCGTATGCAACGCCCAGGCCGGTGCGACCGAACCGGACCCGATGCCGCAAAGGCAATGTCCACCATTCCCGTTTCATTTCTGGGGATGCGCACTGTGCTCATCCTGCGGGCGCAGGACGGGGGCTGTCGGCCTGTTTGCGGCCCGATGCGGAAATGTCGGCGGATATATCTCCGCGCCGGGGCGTCGCGAGATGCCCTTGCGCCCTCACGTTCCGGCTTTGCTGACCTGTCACGCCGCGACCCTCATCCAGGTTCGCCCTGTTTTCCGTAGGTGAACTTTCCGCAGGTGAAGGGCGGGCCGGGACGACGCCCGCTGCCTTTGTCCGACACCTTGCAACAATGGCCTTCAGCCTACCTCCAGGTCGCAAGGAGCACAACCTTGGCTTCTTTTTCCAACACATATGTGCAAAAAGGGCGTCATGGGAATTGATAGCGTCCCCCGACATGGGGCAGGATGCGATGTCAGCGAGGTTCAGGACATGATCAGTGAATTCACCGCCCGTCTGTCGCGGTTCGTCACCGCGCAGCACCGGCTTGGAGAGGCAGACGCCGAACAGGCCGCGCTTTGCGTCGAGGATACCGTGGCCGTCATCCATGGCGGCTGGCACGAGCCGGTGGTTCGTCGCCTGGCGCGGCTCGACGGCCGCGCCTCGCCGGTGCCGCTTGAGGCGACCGACTTGCGCGGAGTCGAACAGGCGGCATTCATCAATGCCGTCGCCGGTCACGCGCTCGACTTCGACGATGTGCACACGCTCAGCGTGACCCATCCCAGCGTGGTGATCGTGCCGGCGCTGCTGGCGATGGCGGCGGCGCGTCCGGAGACGGCCGGTCGGGTTGCGCTTGCGCTGGCGGTGGGAACGGCCGTCAACGTCGCCCTGGGGGAGGTTCTCGGCTTTGGTCACTACGCCAGGGGCTGGCACGCCACATCGACCATCGGCGCGCTGGCAGCGGCGGCGGCGGTCGCGCATCAGCTTGAGCTTGACGAGGACGCGGTGCGACATGCCCTTGCGCTGGCCGCGTCGCTGGCTGGCGGGTTGCAGATCAATTTCGGCGCCATGGCCAAGCCGGTCCAGGCCGGAAATGCCGCCCTTGTCGGGCTGCGCGCCGCGCGCATGGCCGAGGCCGGCGTTACCGGCGCGCCCGATATTTTCGCGCCACGCGGGTTCTTCGATCTTTACGCGGGCCCTGACGGGCTCGCGGCCGACCCCGACGACGTGGAGCCGCGGATTGATCTGGGCACTGTGTCGCGCAAGCTTTATCCCTGCTGCTATCTCACGCACCGGATGATCGCTGCGGGGCGCCACCTCTACGCGCAGCGCGGCGGCGACCCCGTGCCCGATGGCGTGGCAATCGAGATGACCGTGCCCGAGGGTGTCATGGTGCCGCTTCACGTCACCGACCCCAGGGACGGCATGGAAGCCAAGTTCTGCGCCGCCTATACATTGTCCGTGGCGCTGCACCAGGGTCAGGTCGGGCTTGCGGATTTCGAGGGCGACAGCCCCCATCGCCCGGAGATCCGCCGCCTCATGAACATGGTCGAGATCGAAACCCTGCCGGATGACGGGTCGGATCGGGTCGGCGTGGATCACGGGGTGGTGCAGGTGCGGCTTCGCAAGGGAAACGCGGCGCTGGCGGAAACTTCGGTCGCGGCGCATCCCGGCTCGCCCGCCGACCCGGCCACCCCCGCCGAGATCGGAGACAAGATCGCCGATTGCCTCGCCAAGTATCGCCGGGAAGGGGGCATGCCGCCTGCGCCGGACGCATTCCGGCGCGATCTGCGCGCGCGGCTGCATCTTCCGCCCCTGCCGGAATCGGTGCCCGTGCCGGAGCCGGCGACCGGGGAGCGTCTCCGCCAGGAGGCGCGGCTCGTTTGACCCGGACTGAACAGCCATCCACGCATTGCCTGAAAGGACCACCTGATGGAGTCGATGATCTTTGACATGACCGAGCGGCTCTTGCGCGATCATGTCAGCCACGCGCTGCGCGAGGATGCCGCGGCCGGGCACTGCCCCGAGGGGCTCTGGGCGCGCATCGAGGAGGCCGGGCTGCACATGGCCATGGTCCCCGAGGAGGCGGGCGGCTTTGGCGTGCCCGCGGCCGAGGCGCTCGGGCTGGTGCGCATCGCGGGGGCGCATGGATTGCCCTTGCCGCTTGCCGAAACGCTGATTGCGAACGCTGTGCTGGCGCGCGCGGGGCTGGACCTGCCCGGCGGAAGGCTGACCATCGCCGAGGGCGACGCGCTCCGCCTGGAGCGGCGCGGCGCGGCGGTCCATGCAAGCGGGCCCCTCACGATGGTGCCCTTTGCGCGCTGGGCGGATCGGGTCGTGACGCTCGTCCGCCTCGATGACCGGGCGCATGTCGTGTCGCTGCCTTTGGCAAAGTTGACGATAACCCCGGCGCAGGATCTCGCCGGGATGCCGCGCGACGATGTCGCGGTCGATCTTGACCTGAGCGCGGCGGATATTGCCGCGCTCGACATGCCGGCGGGCGGGGTGCGGGCGCTTGGCGCGCTTGTGCGCAGCCTGGCCATGGCGGGGGCGCTGGAGAGCATCCTTGGGATGACCGTCGAATATGCCAATGACCGGGTTCAGTTCGGGCGGCCGATCGGCAAGTTCCAGGCGATTCAGCAATATCTGGCAATCATGGCGGGCGAGGCCGCCGCAGCGCGCACCGCCGCCGAGATGGCCGCCGACAGCTATGATACGCCGGCCTTCGCGCTCGCCGTCGCCGCGGCCAAGAGCCGAACCGGAGAGGCGGCGCAGACCGTCGGGGCGCTGGCCCACCAGATTCATGGTGCCATCGGCTATACAAGGGAACATGCGCTGCACCATTTCACCAAACGGATCTGGAGCTGGCGCGACGAATTCGGCACCGAGCGGGACTGGGCCGAGGACCTGGGCCGGGCCGCGCTATCGAGCCCGCAGGAGACCTTCTGGCACTTCATCACCGACAGCACTGCACAAGGCGCCCCAGCATGACCACCACCGCATTTCCCCCGCCCCCCCCCGGTGCCGACCACGACGACCTCCGGCAAGAGGTCCGCGCATTCCTGGCCGAGGAACTCGCCGATTTCCCGCCCGAGAAACGCGCGAAGTCGTGGAACGGCTATAGCCGCGAGTTCTCGCGCAAGCTGGCACAGCGCGGCTGGGTCGGCATGACCTTTCCCAAGGAATATGGCGGGCACGAGCGCAGTGCACTGGAACGCTATGTGGTGTCCGAGGAATTGCTGGCCGCGGGCGCGCCGGTGATCTCGCACTGGATCGCCGACCGTCAGAGCGGCCCGCTGATCCTGGCCAAGGGCACCGAAGAGCAGAAACGCCGGATCGTGCCGCGCATCGCGGCGGGCGAGCTTTGTTTCTGCATCGGGATGAGCGAGCCCGATTCTGGCTCGGACCTGGCTGCCACGCGCACCGTCGCCACCGAGGTCGAGGGCGGTTTCCGGGTCAACGGCACGAAGGTCTGGACGACTTACGCGCATGTGGCCGATTACATGATCCTGTTCTGCCGCACCGGCAAGAGCGAGGACCGTCACGGCGGGATGAGCCAGTTTCTGGTCGATCTCAAGGCCACCGAAAACATCTCGATCAGTCCGATCATCGACCTGCTCGGCGAGCATCATTTTAATCAGGTCATCTTCGACGATACCTTTTTGCCCTCCGAGGCGCTCCTGGGTGAAAAGGGCGAAGGCTGGTCGCAGGTCATGAGCGAGCTGGCCTTTGAACGCAGCGGCCCCGAGCGGTTCCTGTCGTCCTTCGCTCTGATCGAGGAGTTGATCCGCCTGCTGCGCAAGGACGCCACCGAGGCGCAACAGGCCGAAATCGGCCGCCTGGCCGCGCATCTGATGGTGCTCCGGCGGATGTCGCGGTCGGTCGCGGGGATGCTGAACGAGGGAAAGAACCCCGCGCTTCAGGCCGCCATCGTCAAGGATCTCGGAGCCATCTTTGAACAGGACATCCCGCGTCTGGCGCGCAGCCTGCTGTCACGCCCGGCCGTGCCCGGGGCGAGCGACAGCTATGCGGCGGTGCTGGCCTATACCGAGCTTACGGTGCCGTCCTTCTCGCTCAGAGGCGGCACCCGCGAAATCCTGCGCGGCATCATCGCGCGCGGGCTGGGGTTGCGCTAACCGGCGGCATCGGGCAGCCGGAGCGGATGAGGCGTGTCGCGTTCACGCGGCCCGCTCCGGTCTGACGATCAGGCTGTTCGTGAGGCTCAAGGCCGCATCACGCTTTTGATCAGCATGTGCTAATGCAGGGCAGTTCTGTTCGGATCCGGGCGAAAGCCAAGCGCTATCGAAAGCTGATCGGCGCTTGCCCTGGCCGCTGCCAGGCAAAGTTTCCGGTTCCGGGCGGCGCGCTCCAGCGGGGCACCGATCACCAGCGCCCCGGCCAGTTGCCCGTCGGCACGAAAGACGGGCACACCAAAGCCTGCGGCGTCCACATGGGCGGTTCCCACCGTGCTGGAATACCCCGCCTTGCGGACCTCGGAAATCATGCGCCGCAGCTCCTTTTCGTCGGTAACCGAATTTGGGGTGAGCGGCGTCAGCTCGGTCCGGCGAAAGTAATCGTCCAGTTCCTGCGCCGTGTCATGGGCCAGAATGACAAGGCCGGATGCCGAGCAGAACAGAGGCCGGTTGGTCCCCGCCCGGGCGACATAGCGGACGGGCTGCGGGCTTTCCATGACCGTCGAATAGACGACGTGATCGCCATCCCGGACCGCGAAAAGAACCGTCTCTCCGGTTTGCTTGACCAGATCGCTTATCACCCCGCGAAGCACCGACTCGAACGGGTGGTTGGTGAGGACGGTCTGTGCGAGTTGGAAAAACCTCGGCCCGAGAAGATAGGTGTCCTGCTCGCGGATCAGGTATCCCCGCTCGGTAAGGGGGCGCAGCAACACCAGCAAACTGCTCTTTGGGCAATCCAGCGCGCTGCTGAGTTCCGCAAGCGTCATGCGCCGGTTGCTCTGCGCGACGAGGTCGAAGAGCGCAAGGATCCGGGTCAGTGAACGAGGTCCCTCCGACGCCCGCCCGCCCGCCTCGATCAGGTCAGGCTGCGCGGTTTTCATGATCTTGCCTCCAGCTTCGTGATGCGACCGAATACCAGGCAAAGCAGGGTGGCCGTCCAGCCTTTTTCTGCTCCGATCGGGCCTTTGTGTCGCATCGGGCGCAGTTCACGCCTCTCCGGGTTCCTTGTCTGCCGTGCGGGCCTTGATCATCCGCAAGGGCGTATATTCCATGACCTGTTCGCCGGATTGCTTGAAAACGCGGTTGCGGGTCCGGACCAGGCCACGATACGGGCGGCTTTTTGAGCGGCGGGATTCGATCACTTCGACCTCGCAATGGACGGTGTCGCCAGCGAATGTCGGCCCCATGACCTTCAATTCCATTTCAAGAAAGGCAAAGCCGGTATGTTGCATCGTGGATTGGGTCAGCAGCCCTTCCATGAAGGTATAGACCAGCGCGCCGGGTGCGGCGAAGCCCTTCATGTTGGACTCCTTCTCGCGGAATTCGGCGTTTATGAACAACACCTCGAGCATGCCGGTGACATTGACGAAATTGGTGATGTCGGTCTCGGTCACGGTGCGGCCGATAGTCCGAAACGCCCGCCCGACGGGCAGATCCTCATAGCAAAATCCGAGCCCCACAGTTTCCATGCCGTTTCCTTTACCTTTGTCAGACCAGATGCGCCGGTTCGGCAGGTCCGGTCCGGAGACCGCAGTGGCAACCGCACCAGAACCGAGTCGCCCAAGACTGGAGGGAATGCCCCGAGATAATCAAGTGAAGAGCCGGTTTTTATGCCTCGGGCAAGGATTGAGCACATTCATGATGAATCCCGTTCTGCGCCGAAAGCGACGGTTTTCGGGCAGCATTGCACATATGTGGTTTTGGCTGACCTGTTGCGGATAACGTTTGGTGTGGCCGGATCGCCGATCTACCGTCGCGTGACCTGAGTGTTCGATCCCCACCACGATGAGAAGGCTGTCCCGCATGAATTTCGGTTTTTCCCAGGAGCAGGACGCCATCCGAGAAACGCTCGTCCGGGTGTTGGGCGATCACGCCACCCTGGCGGTGGCGCATGACCGGCTCGATGCCGCCGAAGGGTTCGATGCGGCAACGTGGGCCGCTCTGGCCGAAGGCGGGTGGCTTGGGCTTGCCATTGACGAAGACGACGGCGGTTCGGCCATGGGCGCCGTCGAACTGGCCATCCTTGCCGAGGAGATCGGCCGCAGTCTGGCGGCAGTTCCCTTTGCGCCGGTTCTGGGTCTGGCCGTCCCGGCAATTCAGACCATGGGTTCGGAAAGTCAGCGAAAATCGCTGCTGCCGGGGATCGCCGAAGGCCGCATTGTCGTTTCCGCCGCGCTTGCCGAAGACGGCGGCCTCGCGCCGCACAAGGTGTCGGCAAAGGTGGCGCAGGATCGCCTTTCGGGAAAAAAGGCACCGGTTTTTTTCGGGGCGGACGCGACCCACGCCCTCGTTGCGGCGACCGATGAAGGCGCCACCCCGCGGCTCTGGCTTGCCGAGATGTCGGCACCGGGCGTGACGATCCGCGCGCTCGATGCCATCGACCGCACGCGCCCGGCTGCCGAAATCAGTTTTGACAATACCCCGGTCGAACGTCTGCCCGGCTCGGACCCTGCGACGATCCGGGGCCTTCTGGATGGTGCCGCGGTACTTGCGGCATTCGAACAGATCGGCGTCGCGGAGCGGGTGCTTGCCCTGACCACGGCCTATGCCAAGGAACGTCGCGCGTTCGGGCGGCCGATCGGCAGTTTTCAGGCGGTCAAGCACCGTCTTGCCGATATGTTCGCCAAGATCGAGCTGGCGCGCTCCAACGCCTTTTTCGGGGCCTGGGCGCTGGCGAGCGGCGACAGCCGCCTGCCCGAAGCGGCCGCCGTCGCACGCCTGACGGCGCTCGATGCGGTGCAGTTCGCCACCGAGGAATCGATCCAGCTTCACGGCGGTATCGGGATTACCTGGGCGGCCGATCCGCATCTTTTCCTGCGGCGCGGCTGGCAGTTGAAGGCGGAGCTGGGGCCGGCAGAGACATGGCGTGAACGACTGATCGGGCATCTGGCGGATGCGCCAGCGGCCGCAAGCTGACAGGGAAACCGGACACATGGATTTTAGCGACAGCCCCGAAGAAGCCGCATTCCGCACCAGGGCGCGGGCATGGCTGGATGCCAATGCAACCCTGCGGGACGGCAGCGAGAAGACCCAGGACCATTTCATGGCCCGCGATGCCGACGAGGTTGCGCGGGCGCGAAACTGGCAGGCCCGCAAGGCCGAGGCAGGCTGGGCCGGGCTGACCTGGCCGCGTGCCTTTGGCGGCCAGGACGCGACACCGATGGAGCAGGTGATCTGGAACCAGGAGGAGGGACGCTATGCCGTGCCGCCCAATGTCTTTCTGATCGGGATCGGCCTTGTCGGGCCGACGGTCATGATCCACGGCACCGAGGAACAGAAAGCGTCGGTGCTGCCCCGCGCCCTGACCGGCGAAGACATCTGGTGCCAGCTGTTTTCCGAGCCCGCCGCCGGATCCGACCTGGCGGGTATCCGCACCCGCGCGCGTCGCGACGGCGACGACTGGGTGGTTTCGGGCCAGAAGGTCTGGACTTCGGGGGCGCATTATTCCACCCACGGCATCCTTCTGGCGCGCAGCGACCCGCAGGTGCCCAAGCACAAGGGGCTGACCATGTTCCTCGTGGATATGGCCGATCCTGCCATCGAAGCGCGCCCCATCCGCCAGATCTCGGGCGGGGCCAGCTTCAACGAGGTGTTCATCGACAATCTGCGCATCCCGGACAGCGCCCGGCTGGGCGGCGAATCCGATGGATGGAAGGTGGCGCTGACGACGCTGATGAACGAGAGGTTCAGCATTTCGATCGGGCGCGCCACCGGGGGCGCGCGCGCCGAAGACCTGATCGCCCTTGCCCGCCGTGTCGAACGCAACGGCCGCCCTGCGATTGAGGACGGCGAGGTGCGCGTGCGCATCGCCGATTTCGTCGCCCGCCAGCGCGGGCTCGAATTCACTGCCTACCGCGTCATGACATCGCTCTCGCGCGGCGAGGCGCCGGGCGAGGAAGGCTCGATCGGCAAGCTGCTTCTGGGCAAACTGCGCCAGGAGATGGGTGCCTTCGGGATGGAGCTGGCAGGAGCTGCCGCCGGGATTTCTGCCGCCGCAGAGGATGACGTGGCGCGCTGGCGCAACGAGTATCTGACCGCCCCCGGCAACCGGATCGCCGGCGGATCGGACGAGATCCAGCGCACGATCATCGGGGAACGCATTCTCGGCCTGCCGCCGGAAATTCGTGTAGACAAGGATGTGGCGTTCGCAGAGCTTTGATTCGCCCACCCCGTTTTGCAATAAAAAACCGACTAGGAGGAGAAACCATGAATATCCGAACCATGAATATCCGATGGACAGGCATCGCCGCCGCCGGCTGTCTGGCGCTTGCCGCACCGGCCGGTGCCCAGGACATTGAACTGCCCAATGTGATCGGCTGGTCGGCCTATGACACGGGCTCGGCCGGCCATGCGCATTCGATCGCGATCGGCAACATGATGCGGAACCGGTTCGGCACGACGGTCCGTGTGCTTCCCGGGCGCAACGATGTCTCGCGGATGACGCCGCTCAAGAATGGCACGGTAGATTACTGTCTGTGCGGGATCGCATCCTATTTTGCCAGCGAAGGCGCGTTTCTGTTCGCCGCGCGGGAATGGGGCCCGCAACCGATCCGGGTAGTTCTGCAGGCCATCGGTGACTATGGTCTGGGTGTGGCCGCCGCAGCCGATGCCGGAATCGAGACGCCCGCTGATCTCAAGGGCAAAAGGGTCGGTCGCGCTGCCAGTTCGCCGGCCGTTGACGTCAGCATGGAAGCATTGCTGGCCTTTGCGGACCTGACCTGGGACGATGTGAATGGCATCGAGTTCTCGGGCTATGTGAATACGCTCAACGGCATCCTGGAGAATCGCGTCGATGCGGCCTTTGCGCTGACCACCACCACGGTGAACTACCAGATCGAGTCGAGCCCTCGCGGCCTGAAATGGCTCGAGATGCCTGCGAGCGACAAGGAAGGCTGGGCCCGGCTGACCAGCATAGCGCCCTACATCACGCCGCATTTGGTGTCGGTCGGGCCGGGGATCGACCCCGCGGCGCCGATTCCGATGGGGCAGTATCCCTATCCGATCCTCGTCACCGAGGCCGATCAGGATGCCACCGAGGTGCGCAACATCGTGGCCGCGATGGACGCGGGCTTTGACGACTACAAGGACGCCGCCCCAGGCGCCAATGCCTACGGGATTGACCGCCAGATCCTGTCCTGGGCGATGCCGTGGAGCGATGGCAGCATCGCCTACTTCAAGGAAAGGGGCCTGTGGACCGCCGAGGCGCAGGCAAACCAGGACAGGCAGGTGGAGCGCCAAAGGGTGCTCGCCGAAGCCTGGGCCGGCTTCATCGACGGTGCCCCTGACGGTGAGGAAGAGTTCACCGCCGCCTGGATGAAGGTGCGTGCCGAGGCGTTGGAGACTGCGGGTTACGAAGTCTTCTTCCACTGACTTTAGCGCTGCGCGGCGCTCTCCGGACGCCGCGCAGCAACAACGATGGCCGGCGCAAGTCAGGAACAGGCATGTCACAAGAACCACAGGGCGCACCGGCGCAGATGGCCGGCGTGAGCGAGTTGTCCGCAAATATCCGCCGTGCGCTCGCAGCGTCGGCGCTGCTGCTGTCCGCTGCGTCGGTCAACCATATCTTCAATCTCGGGTTCTTCATGAATGTCCGGCTGCTGGAGATTCACTATCTCTATGTGCTGCTGCTGCTGACATTGCCGCTGGTTTACCTCGTCTATCCGTGCTCCAGGACAAACCCGACCGGGCCGACACGGTGGTGGGATTACTTCCTGACCCTGCTGGCGCTGATCACCTGCGCGTTCTTCGTCTATTTCGGTCGCAGCGTGGTGAACAAGGGCTGGGATTTCGCGGCCCCCACCCATGCGGTGATCGCCAGCTTTGCCTTCTGGTTCCTGCTGCTGGTGGCGGCACGGCGCACCGGGGGCTGGATGCTTTTTACCATCATCTTGCTGTTTTCGATTTATCCCATGGTCGCGAACTACGCGCCGGGCCCGATCCAGGGTTTCCAGCGCCCGCCGGTCGATACCGCGATCTTCCACGCGATGAGCGGCGAAAGCGTGCTGGGCATACCGATGCGCAGTTTCGTCAACCTTCTCGTCGGCTTCATGATTTTCGGCGTTGCGATGCAGCACACCGGTGCGGGTGCCTTTTTCATCGACATTGCCTTTGCTGCGCTCGGGCATGTCCGGGGCGGCCCTGCAAAGGTCGGCGTCATGACCAGCGCGCTGACGGGCTCGATGAGCGGCAGCGTCATCACCAATGTGCTCACGACGGGCTCGGTCACCATTCCGGCGATGAAACGGGTGGGCTTCCGGCCAAGCTATGCCGCCGGGATCGAGGCGGCGGCCTCGACAGGCGCGGTGCTGATGCCGCCGATCATGGGGGCCACGGCCTTCGTGATGGCAACCTTTCTGATGACCGATTATGCGAACATCGTCGTCGCGGCGGTGGTGCCGTCGCTTTTGTATTTCTTTGGCCTTTTCGCCCAGATCGACGCCCACTCGGCCCGCAACGGGCTCAAGGGCGTGCCGCGCGCCGATCTTCCGAAAATCGGCAAGGTGATGCGCGAGGGCTGGTATTACCTCGCCGTGTTCGCGCTCCTCATCTGGATGCTGCTCTACCTCAAGCGCGAAGCCATCGCTCCGTTCTACGCCACCGCGCTGCTTCTCGTGCTCAACCAGCTATTGTCGAAATCGCGCTGGGGGTGGCAGGAACTGATGAATTTCCTGGTGGCGACGGGGCGGCTCTTTGTCGAACTGGCCTCCATCCTTGCGGCTGTCGGGTTGATCGTCGGCGGGCTGGCGGTGACCGGAATGTCCGGCACGATTTCCAACGATCTGCTTTACATCGCCGGCGGCAACACGTTCCTCCTGCTGCTTTTGGGGGCGTTGACCAGCTTTATCCTCGGGATGGGGATGACCGTGACTGCCGCCTATGTGATCCTCGCCGTGTCGCTGGCACCGGCGCTGATCGCGGGCGGGCTGGACCCGATCGGCGTTCATCTGTTCATTCTCTACTGGAGCATGTTGAGCTATATCACGCCCCCGGTCGCGCTGGCCGCCTTCGCAGCGGCGGCCATCGCCCAGGCCCGGCCCTTCGCTACGGCCTTCGAGGCGATGAAGCTTGGCACGATCATCTACATCATACCCTTCTTCTTCGTGCTCGACCCGGCCTTCACCCTTCAGGCCGGACTGGCCGAAAACCTGTTCACGATCCTGCGCGCGGGAATCGGTGTTCTGCTGATCTGCGCGGCGCTTCAGGGCTATCTGCTGGGCGTCGGCCGGATCGAATCCGGCCTGATCGGGGCGTTTGTGCGGCTGCTGCTCGCGGGGGCGGGGCTGGCCTTTGCATTGCCTTCGACCGCGTTGCTGGCGATCCCGGTTCTGGCAGCGGTGGGCGCAGGTGTCGGGCTGGCGGCGTTCGCCTCGGTCATCGTGATGTTTTCTCGCAAGCAGGGGATTGCCTGAGATGAGCGCACAGGACGGAAAGCCGGCGATCCCGGCTCCCTTCAACGCTATGCTGGGGGTTCGCTTCGTATCGTGGTCCGAGGGCAAGGCCGAGCTGCAACTGCCGATCACGCGCGATCACCTCAACGGCTCCCAGGCAGTGCATGGCGGTGTCTTTGCGACCATGCTCGACAACGCGGTGACCTTTTGCGCGGCCTTCGCCGGCGAGGGCCTGCCCGGCCACCGCTGCCTGACCCTGTCGCTGACCACCAGCTTTGTGGGTCCCGCGCATGAGGGCGACGTGCTGACCGCGCGTGCCCGGCTCGCCGGTGGCGGGCGCAAGCTGGTTTTCGTGCAGGGCGAGATCGTCAATCAGGAGGGCCGCCGCCTGGCGCATGGCGATGCTGTGATCAAGCGCCTTGCGCCACCGTCCGCGCCGGTCGGCTAAGCCGGCCGGGCAGGAAATTCAACAACCGTTCAAACCAAGGAGTAACAGACATGATCAACCCGATGTCATTGGAAAACCAGGTCGTTATCGTCACAGGCGCCGGTCAGGGGATCGGCCGCGGTGTTGCGGGATTTGCGGCCGAACTGGGTGCCAAGGTCGTGGTGAACGACCTGAACGAGGCAGGCGTGAAGGAAACCGCCGAACAGATCGGTGGCAACGCACGCGCGATCGTCGGCAATGTGGCAGATCCCGATTTCCCGGCGGAACTGGTGAAGTTCGCCCTCGACGAGTTCGGCGACATCAACGGGCTGGTGAACAACGCAGGGATCGTGCGCGCCGCGATGATCCACAAGATGGACCGCGCGACGTGGCAACAGGTCATCGACGTAAACCTCACCGGCGTCTTCGCCTGCCTTCAGGCCGTGGGAACCTATTACAAGGACCAGGCCGAGAAGGATCCCGGCGCGTCCGCACGTCGCGCCATCGTCAACATCTCGTCCGATGCCGGGCGCCGCGGCACCATCGGCCAGATCAACTATGGTGCGGCGAAATCCGGCGTGCTTGGCCTGACGATGTGCGCCGCAAGGGAATGGGGCCGCTATGGTATCAACGTCAATTCGGTCTGTTTCGGGATGGTCGAAACACCGATGACCGAGACGATCCGCTCCGACAAGTTTGTTCACAAATACATGTCGCAGATCCCGATGGGCCGGATGAGCACACCCGACGAAGTCGCGAAGCCGGTCTGTTTCCTGCTGTCCGACGCCGCCTCCTACATCACCGGCCAGCACCTGAGCGTGAATGGCGGCTTCCAAATAGGGTTCTGAGAATGGGGGCACCATTTGAGGGCCCCGGGCCCGACGCCGTCTTTGCCGCGAAACTGGCCGAGGGCGTCTTTGAAATTCAGAAATGCGGCGGCTGCGGCGCGCATGTCTTTCATCCGCGCGTGATCTGCCCGGCCTGTGGCAGCGCGGATCTGGAATGGGTCGCGCCGTCGGGGCGCGGCACTGTTCATGCCCGCACGATCGTGCGGCGCAAGCCCGAAAAGGGCGGCGATTACAACGTCGTGCTGGTGGACCTGGAAGAAGGCGTGCGGATGATGTCGCGGGTGGACGGGATCGACAATGACGCCATCGCGGCGGGGCTGAAAGTGATCGCATCGGTGGGCAAGGGCGCGGGCGACGAGCCTGCGGTGGTGTTCCGGCCCGAAGGAGAGGCACGATGAGCTTGCGTGGAAAGGCCGCCATCGTCGGCGCCGCATTGGCGGGCTGCGGCGAGGCGCATGGAAAGACCTCGATGGAGATCACTGTCGAGGCGGTGCATGGCGCGCTTGCCGATGCCGGTGTCGCCCTGCACGAGGTGGACGCCATCGCCACCTGCCAGCCGCTCGACATGCTGTCGGGGCTGACCCTTGCGCAGGAGCTTGGCCTCAGACCCAGGTTCACCAATAACAACCGCATGGGCGGGTCATCATTCCTGTCGCACACGCTTTGGGCGGCGATGCTGCTGGAACTGCGGCTCGCCGATACGGTGCTGATCTGCTACGGATCGAACCAGCGCACCGCCTCGGGCAAGCTGATGACCGCGCTTGGCCTGCCGGCCTATGAAGCGCCCTATCGACCGTTGTTTCCGCTGTCCTCTTATGCGCTGGCTGCCGATCGTCACATGACTGCGTTCGGCACCACGCGCGAACAGCTTGCCGATGTGGCTGTGGCGGCCCGCGCCTGGGCGCGGAAGAACCCCGAAGCCTTCGTGCGCGATCCGCTGACGCGCGAGGATGTCATTGCCTCGCGGCTGGTGTCTGACCCGCTGCGGGTGCGCGACTGCTGCCTTGTCACCGACGGGGGCGGCGCGCTCGTGATGCGGCGGGCCGAGACGGCGAAGGACCATCCCAGGCCACCGGTCTATCTGCTGGGCGGCGGCGAGGGCACGACGCATCGCGACATTTCCGAAATGGCGGATCTGACCGTGACGGGCGCCGCGCAATCGGGGCCTGCCGCGATGGACATGGCCGGGGTGCGCCCCTCGGACATCGACGTGGTGCAGCTTTACGATGCGTTTACCATCAACGTGATCCTGTTCCTCGAGGATCTCGGCTTTTGCCGGAAGGGCGAGGGCGGGGCTTTCGTCGGCAACGGCGGCATCGCGCCCGGCGGGCACCTGCCGGTCAATACCAATGGCGGCGGGCTGTCCTGCGTGCATCCCGGAATGTATGGGATTTTCACGCTGGTCGAGGCCGTTCGGCAGCTGCGCGGCGAAGCGGGGGAGCGCCAGATCGCCGGGGCCGAGCTGGCGCTGGCCCATGGAAACGGCGGGGTTCTGTCCAGCCAGGTGACGAATATCCTGGGGACCGGCGCGACGCTGTGATCCAAGGCTGAAGATGCCGGCCCCCGTCCGGGGGCCGGGGTGGTCGGTCAGGCGTTCAGAAGGTGCCGGAATAGCTCGCTGCTCTCGGGTTGCGCATGAAGTGCGCGAATGGCCTCCCGGTGCCGGTCGCAACACGCCTCGTGCAGGCGGCGTAATTCGGGATCGGAAAGAAGGTCTTCGTAGATCGCGGCCTTTGCCGGGCGGATGGCGTCGATGCTGCGATCCTCGATCCGGTTGTGGTTCATCTTCTGCCAATATGCGAGGCCAAGCGCCTCGCCGCCGTGATGCGCCCGCCCGCGCGCCTTTTTCACCAGGTAGGATTCGCAGGATTTGAGCGCGTAGTGATTGAGCTGCACCAGATCGTAGCCAAGCGAATCCGGCCCCGCGCGCCATGACCCCGACATGTATCGCTCTGGCATCGGCTGGCCAGATCCGTTGACCCAGTGCAGATCGGCAAATGTCCCGACCGTGGGGCGCTTGGGCCGGTGCACGCCGATATGCTCCCACAAACCGCGATGGAACATGGTCTTGAGGCCCCAGGCCTGCGGCGGGCGGCGGGTCATGTCGGCGGCGGCGCGGGTGAACTGGTCGGTGAGGAACCTGTCCTCGTAGCCCGGCACGCCGGCATTGCCGAACAGCCGCCACGTCATCGAGATCGTGCGCGCCCCCGGCGCGGCAGCGGTCAGCGCGCGCAAGGTATGATCGCCGCAATGCACGTTGATATATTCGTCGGCGTCGATGGGGATCACCCAATCCTCGGGCCCGGCGAGATCCAGCTTGAGAAACCGGCGGTAGGCGCGGCGCTGCGGGGCGGGGCGTCGCGAGGAATTGTCGAAATGGCGGACCTTGCCCATGGCATCGAGCCGGTCGAGCAGCGCATCCGAGCCATCGGTGCAATCGTTCGAGAAGACCGTGATCACATCGGCCCCGATGGCCAGGTTATGCGCCACCCATTCGAGGATGAACGGCCCCTCGTTCTTCATCGGGGTGACGATGACAAAGCGGTTCATGACCACGGCCTTGAGGCAAGGGGCCTGATGTCGATCCCGGCCATTGTCGCGCTCCTTTCGGCAAGCCTAAACCTAAAACAGTCTGCAAATCTTTTCCAATTCCGCGACGACCGCGGGCGGCGCGACCCGCCTTGCCATACGGTCCATCGCGGCCCTGGCCTTGCTCCATGCCGGACCGCCGAAATCGGCGGCGGCACGCGCGATGCCGTCGGAGATGGCCGCTTGGCTGCAATCCGCGATCATATAGGGGTAATCCTCTTCAAGGTAGTATTCGGCATCATGAACCTGCCGGTTGACGAGCACATTAGCCTCCACAGCGGCGGCGTTGAACCCCTTGGTGAAGGGTTTGGTCGCAAGGATTCCCTTGTTGCGCCGGGTTGAGGGCGCGCGGGTGCAGATGTGGAAATTGGCCTGCGCCATCTGGCTCAGGAAATCCTCGGAAACCGGGCCGCTGCCGCGATAGTCGGGCATCATCGCGGGAATGGCGTCCCCCTGCGGCAATACCGCGTTTCCGGGCAGCCCGAAATAGCCAAGGGCGAAGTGCCGAGATGAAGTGCCGGGCTTGCGAAGGCGCGGGTCGGCGTGATGGGGCAGGTGGCGCACCTGGGTTCCGGGGGCCGGGTCAAGGCTGTCCAGCCCTCTGATCAACTCTCGCTCACCCGCGATGCTGGCCGCGATATGGATATCGACGAAGCCATATTCGAACGGCGGGGCCACGATATCGAGGTGATCGACACAGATCCCGGCTGCGACCTTCCGCAACCGGGCGCGGTTGTCCGGACCAAGCGCGGTGGCGGCTCCCTTGTGGAAGATAATGATCGCGCCCTTGCACTTGCTGACGAAGCGGCGGCAGGCGCGCGGCTGGCGTTCACGGGGGGCCACTGCCGTCTCGACGCTGTAGCCGGCGCCCAGAAGATCGGCGGCCATGGCCGAAAGCTGGTCCACCCGCATGGTCTTGCCGCCCATGTTCTGCTGGCCAGGTCGATAGGCGAAGATCACTTTGCGCGGTGGCATCAGGACTGTTTACCGCTCATTCGTGGCATCCGGGTCTTGCGGAACCGATCCGACACGAACACCGCGTCGCCAAAGCGCAATTGCCCGTTCTTCAGGCGTTTGGACGGGAATATGTCATAGAGCCAGTATCCATGGCTGCGCATCAGGCCAAGGATTTCGTCAAGAAGCGGCACACCGTCATAATGCGGCAGCGCGAACCATTCGAGCATGAGCATGTCGATCGCCTGTTCCGACAAAAGTCGTTCGGCCCCTTGCAGGATGCTGAATTCGCTGCCCTGCGCGTCGATCTTCATGCAGGAGACCTGCGAGATGCCCTGCGCTGCGCACCAGTCATCGAGCCGCGCCAGTTCGACGGTAATCGTCTCGGCGACAGCATGGGTGGAATGGCGCGCGGCCTCGTCGCCTGAATTCGTGAAGAGCGAGGAGCTGCCGATGTGATCGGCGACGTGAAAAGCCGCAGAGCCGTTGCGGTCCGACAGCGCGAGTTGATGCACCTTGAGGTCGGGAAAGCGCGCGAACCGCTCTTCGAGGTAGCGGCATTGCGCAGGAATCGGCTCGATCAGATGGATTGGCAGATCGACGTAAAGCCGTGCCAGATGAAGCGCGATGGTGCCTCGATTTACGCCCACGTCAAGCACCGCGCCATGTCGATCCGAATATTGCGAAAGCCGCGCCAGCGCGGCAACTGGCCCGCCGCGCCCCATCAGCTTCTTGCGGTGTCTGGGCCGCGGTTTGAGGGGTGTGTCCTGTGTCATCGTCTGTCCTCGAAAGGGGCGCGGCCCCGGTCAGTAATCGCGTTGCGTGATCGTCGCGGTGGTCTCGATCGCATTGGCCCGAAGCCAGTCGCGGAATTCTTCCCAGCCGGGGCGCGCGCGCAATTCGGTTATCTTGTTGCGGTGCCAATCGACCGCGCGCGCGTGCAGCATCCCCAGCACCGGATCGGCGCGCAGCGCGTCGAGGATGGGCTGCATCCGCGCGGCATGGGGCGCGATGCTGCGGTCCTCGACCCGGTTCACGTTCATGTCGGACCAGTAATGCTCGGTCTGTTCGCGGGCGATGTGGTTGGTGCGGCCGCGGTCGCGCTTGACCAGGAAGCTGTCGATCGAGCGCACCGAATAGTGGTGCAGCCGCGCGAAGCGATGGCTGAACCCCGGCCAGGCGCGCCACGTCACCTGTTCCATGGGCCGCAGGTTGCCGCCGCAATCGGACCAGCGCACATCCCCCTCGCGCCCCTCGGGTGTGCCCTTGGGCCGGTGGGGGTTGAACTTGCGGAACAGCCCGTTGTTGCGGAACATCGTCTTGAAGCCGGTGGCGCGGCCATTGGCGGGATCGTCCTCGGCATCGGCAAGGGTGAATTGCCCGGTCACGGGGCGATCCTCAAAGCCCTCGACCCCGCCGCAGCCGAACAGCTTCCACGCGAACGACACCGCGTCGCAATCGCCCATGGCGGCGATCAGGTCGGACAGGGTCTCGACCCCCTCGCGCAGGTTGATGAACTCGTCCACATCGAGGCACATGAGCCATTCGGCCCCCTGCACCCAAGGGTGCGCGGTGGCGCGCCGCAACGCCTTGTGCTGCGGCGGCGAGCCGTCCGAGACATCGTTGGGCCGGTGGCTGGTATAGCCCAGCTCGGTCAGCCGGTCGGCGATGAGGTCGGTGCCGTCGTCGCAATCATTGGTGAAGATGACAAAGCCGGTGACCCCGAGGCACAGGTTATGGGCCACCCATTCGAGCATGAACGGCCCCTCGTTCTTCATCGTCGTCATGATGACATGGCTGCCGCCCAGGGCAGGCACGGGCAGGGCGGCGGCGAAACCCTGTGCTGCGGTCATTCGGCGGCCTCGCGTCTGAGCCTGCGAAAGGCGGGGCTGACGATCCGCGCGAGCCGGTCATGCCCGCGCGCTTGCAGGTTGGTCTGCAATGCCTTGCGATACCACGGCAGCATCCGCCGCTCGCGGTAGAGCCGGTAGAAGACGTCGGCCGTCAGCGTGCCGTCGAGCGCGTGCTGCATGATCGGCTTGAGCAGGTTCGCGCGGCGCAGAAATACCGGCGAGAAATGCCCCGAACACCATGTCTTGAGGCGGATCACGTTGTCGCCTTCGAGCCGGTCCACATGGCGGCGGTCGGGGGTGAAAAACGGATCAAAAAGCACGAAGGCCCGCGCCACCTCGTCGATCTCGTAGGCGCAATCGGAATGCGGCAAGGACCAGTCGCGCGCGCGCCCCATGCCAAAGCGTTCCTCCCACGGCACCAGCGTTTCGTCCAGCGTGGTCTGCGGGTTGAAGGCGATGACCGTGGCGCCGGGGGCGAGCGAGGCAAAGGCCAGCGCCGCGAACCCGCCCATCGAGGTGCCGGTGAGGAACACCTTGTCGAAGGCCGCGAAAGTGCCGTCCGCCGCCAGCTTTTGCAGATGCGCGATCAGTTGCGGGCAGCGATACCAGTCCTTGCGCCGCGCCATGACCGCAATATGCGAGCAGCCATTCTCGCGCACGAACTTGTAGGCCCATGGCTCGCGCCCCGGCGAAAGATCGTTGACGTTGGAGAGGTTGTCGAAACTGACCACAAGCCGCGCGCGGTCGCGGAAAATGCCCGTCACCGCGTGATTTTCGAGCCGCGTATAAAAGCCCTGCCGCGCGCCGCCGGTATGGATTTCGGCGAACCAGTCGGGCAGGGCGGCGGCGGGGGCGGGGGTGTCGTCTTGCAGCCCGTCGGCTTCGCGCGCGTCCTCCTGCCCGGCGCTTTCGGCAGGGGCAGGATCCGGGGCCGCCTGCGGCAAGATCCGTGCCAGCATCGCGCGCTCCTCTGCGCAAAGCGCCTCCTGCGCCGCGCTCACGCCGGGCAGGGCCATCAGCGCGGCGATCTCGTCGGCCAGTTGCCCGGCCCTGTCGCCGGGCTCATGCGACTCGCCGGTGATTGCGGCCAGGTCGGCCAGCCGCCCGGCGATGCGTTCGGGCGCGGGGTGGTGCTTCTCCGGCAGGGCGTGAAGCCGGAGCAGGAAGGTTTCGGCTGTCGGTGCTGCGATGCGCAGCACCGAGGCGCGCGCGCGGCCATGTGCGCGGCCCTCGAGGCCCCAGGCGACGCGGCTACGGGGCGCGGGCATCTCGGCGCCACTGCCATCGACCCATTTCACGCCCTTGTCACCTGCCACCGGGCCGAGCGGCACCTCGGGCGTGCGCGCGCCGTAAAGGCCAAGCCGCACCACGCTGCGAAGCTCTGGCGCGGCGGGCAGGGCAACCGGGCGGGAGCGGTGCAGCACCGGCCCCGGCACATGCGCCTCCTGTCCCCCGGTCCCGGCCTCGCATACCGGCACCGAGAGCACATCCGCGCCCCCCGCATCGCGCATCAGGCCCTGGATGTCTTGCGCCGGGGCATGGATGCGGAAATATTCGTCCGGCCCGAGAAAAAGCCCGTATCCGCCGCTCTCCCCCGCCTCGAGCGCACCCGCGCGGAGCGCCGAATTGCGGGCCTCTTCCTTCGTGTCGGGATCGACGGCCACCGGCAGCAGGCGCAGCACCCCGGCCCGCTCAAGCGCGGCAAGTAACGTGTGCGCCGCCTCGCGCCGGTCGATGAAGACGGCAAAATCCGTCGCCCCGAGCACACGATGCCATGCCAGCCATTCCACGAATACAGAGGTGGGCCGCACCAGAAACGTGCTCAGCAAGAGCCTCGAACCTGCCGTCATGTGCCTCGTTACCCTTTTCCACTGCCCGGCAGCGGGCGCGCTTGCGACTGACGGGTCCGAGTGTATAGACTTTCCGCGAACAGGAAAAGGTTTGTTCATGTCGAAAGCCCCCGATCCGGCGCGCGGTTTCTTCATCGGGCTGAGGAAGGATCAGCTTGGCGCGCGGCTTCTGATGATACTCAACAGCATCCGTCTGGCCGAGGATTACGGCACCGATTTCCGCATCAACTGGTTTCCGCGCGGGGCGATGGCGCCCAGGCTCGACACGCCGTCGGACCTGTTCGACACGGGCTTCATCGCGCGGCATTTCATCGGCAATGACGCCTTCGAGGCGCTCGACGCCAAGATCAGACCGCTCCGGGCCTTTCTCAAGGACAAGACCCCCGACCGCCTCGAGGCCCATCTCGCGGGCGGCGGGCATGTGCTGCTCGACGAGGGGTTCGAGATCGTGGAATTCCCCTGGGAGGATGCCACCGATCTGCGCGGACGGTTTCGCGGCTTTATCGACCGGATCGGCTTCAACCCCGTGGTCGCCCGCCATATGGCCGGGATCGAGGCCGCCATGGCGGGGCAGGGACGCACCATCGCCTATCACATCCGCCGCGGCGACATCCTCAACGAGGAGCCGTGGAAACACAAGGAATGGCCCGCCAAGATCGAGCCTGACGAGCTTTACTCTGCCTATCTGGAAAAGAACCCGGATGCGGGCGCGCTGGTGTTTTCCGACCAGCCCGAGAGCGTCGCGCGCTTCACGGCGGCGCACAGCCAGGTGCGCGCCATCGACGACCTGGTGGACCTGAGCGATTGCAAGCCGGTGCAGCGCGATTTCCTGGAGCTTTTCGCCATGTCGCGCGCGACCGAGATAATAGCCCCGCCGATCAGCGCCTTCAGCCGCGCCGCCGCGCGGCTGAGCGGGCAGGAGCGCAAGTGCTTTCACGAGGTGATGACGCTGGCCGAGCGCGACGCCGCCTATGACCGCGTGCTCGCGCGGTTTCGTCAAGGGGTGGACCGGTTCATCACCCCCAGCGAGGCCGCGCATGTCTATATCAAGCTCGCCCGCCGCCTTCAGGAGACCGACCGCGTCGAGGCCGCGTGGGAGATCGGCGAGGCGATCCTTGAGGCGGGGGCCGACAATGCCTTTTTGCCGCTGATGCAGGCGATTGGCGGCATGTATCTGCACAAATGGCAGGCGGCGCTCGGCCATGTAAAGGCGGCGCTCGCCCATCCCCATCAGTGGCAGGAGAATCATGTCACCGCGCTTGCCGTCGAGGCGCATATCCGCGGCGCGCTTGGCCAGCGGCACCGCGCGCGGCGCGCCTTTCTGCGCGCGTTCTGGCAAAAGCCGATGCTGCCCGATGTCACCGTGATCGGCACCTTCATGATAAAGCGCGGGCGGCTGCGCCCCGGCGCCACCCTGCCGTTCGACCGCGACACCCTCCTGATGCTGCCGATCCCCTATCAGCAGACCAATATCCTCGTGCAGCAGGGGCGCATCCTGCGCCGCCGCGCGGCGGATCTCTCGACCATTGCGATCGAATGGCCCTGGTTCTCGATGGAGGGCAAGGTGGCGCGGCTTCTGGCGTCAAGAGCCGATCTCGATGCCCTGCGCGCCCGGATCGAGGGGGATGCGCGCTTTGCCCCCGGCACCCTGCCCGACAGTTTCTGCGCGCTGCTCGAGGCGCGGGCGGGGCGGCTCGATGAGGCGCTCGCGCGCAACCGCGCGGCGCTCGAGGTCAGCCCCGAAGAGCCGCTGATCCACAAGCGGCAGGCCGAGATCCTGTGCCTGCGCGGCGATCACGCGGGCGCCCTGCGGCACATGGAGACCTGCCGCGCCCATGCCCCCGATCACGCCTTCTGGCACTTCCTGACCGGGCATATCCACCGCGAGGCGGGCAATCCGGTGGCCGCGCGCGCGGCGATGGCAAGGGCGGCGGCGATGGATGACAGCACCGCCGAGTTGCACGCGATCCTTGCCGGTCTGTGCCGCGACATGGGCGATGAGGCGGCGGCGGTGGCGGCCCTCGAGCGCGCCGCCGAAATCGCCCCCAACCAGCAACGCTACGCCAACCGGCGCGCGCGGCTGATGCGCAACAGCGCCTGACCTGTCATCCCCCTCGCGTCAGCCGCAGGATCGCGCGCAGCGCGTGTTGGAAATCCTCCAACTCGCCCGGATGGCCGCGCAGGCGCTCTGCGCCCGGCGGGGCGGGGGGGAAAAGCCGCGCGCGCCCGGCGAAGAACTCGGCCCGCATTGCGGCGTTGCGCGCCTCCAGCATGGTGTTGATGCGCGCGCGCTCTCGCGGCAAGAGAACGTCGCCGCTGGCATAAAGCCGCGCGTCGCCGCTTTGTTGCAGGGCGCGGCCAAGGCGGCGACGGGCCTTCCTGTCATAGCCCGCGCGCTCGTCGAAAAGGCCGAGCGCCTCGCTCGCAACGCGCGACAGCGAGCGGTTGGCGGCGACCTTCGGCAAGGGCACGGTGTCGGGGTCCACGCCAAGGACCGAGAGGAAATCGAGGATCACGTTGCCGCCCGCCATCTCGTCGCGCAGGTAAAGCCGCGGCACGATCTCGGCCCCCGGAAGCTGCGCCTTGATCCGCTCGAACGCCGTGCCGTAGCTGAGATAGTCCGGGTCCGCCTCGATCCGCTCGAGACGTTCGGCAACAAAGCGTTCGGCGCCGCCCGTGGGCAGGCCGTTCTTGGCGCGCTGTTTGTAATCGGCCTCGATGAAATCGTCGAACCGGCGCAGATAGACGAAAACCCGCAGCGGCGTGGCGATCCGCGACAGGTAGCGCTGGCGCAGCGGCGTCAGGTCGCGGCCAAAGAACATCTCCGAGGACAGGATGCATTGCGCGCCTTCATGCGCCGCGATCTCGGCCGCCATGGCCTCGGGGGCGGTCTCGGGCTGGCCGTGCCAGCCCCGGCTCATGGCAATCGCGAGCGCGTTGTGGCAGATCAGCCGTCCCGTCCCGGTGCCTCGGTCGCGCCCCGTCGCGAGGTAGCGGATGCCATGCGCGCCCAGGAAATCGGCATGTCCATGCAGCCAGCCCTGCAACGCCGTCGTGCCCGTCTTGGGCATCCCGATATGAAGCCAAAGCATCGCCACCCTCTGTTTTTCAGCCGATCTGCAGCGTTCGGCTTGTCGCCGGATCGCCGGACACGCTGCCTTCCGTTGATCTGATGCCTTTTCAAACCGAAAGCCCCGTCAAATTCCTCCGAAATCGCCTTACCCTTGCCGCAGCACCCGGAACGCCGCCGAGGCCCCCCAGCCCGCCGCGATGGCGATGGCGAGCGACATGAGACCATAGATCAGCGGCCGCTCGCGCGAGAGGGTAAAGAGCCAACGCTCCAGCCCGACCTTGTGCACGTCGATCACCGTCTCGAACTGCGACACCACGCGCCCCTCGCGGGTGAGAAAGATGCGCGTCGGATAGCTCCCTTCGGTGAGGTTGGCCGGAAGCCGGATCTCGGTTCGAAACAGCGTCTGCTCGTCGAAGGAGACGGTGTTTTCCAGCATTTGATAGGCGTTCTGCGCCTGCCGGATTCGAATCAGGGCCTCGGCAAAGCGCCGGGCCTCTTCGGTCATGCCCGCCGCGCCAACCGCGCGGATCGCGTGTCGGATCGAGACGCGGTGGCGCAGATCCTCGGTGGCGCTCAGCACCCCGTCCAGCGGCCCGGTGGTGGCGACGGCATAAAAGGTGGGGGCCGCGTCGAGGCGCACCTCGTCGGTATTCACCCAGATGCCAAAGCGGCGATCCTTGCGCCACACTGTGACGGGCAGCGACGGCCCGGCCACGGTGATCACCACGTCGAGGGGGGTCTCGGGGATCGGGCCCTCGCGCTTGACCGCACCGAAGACGAGAATCTCCAGGCCCTCGAATGTGGCGGTGATCGCCACCTTGTCGCTCGATAGCCCGAGAACCACCTCTTCTGCCTTCAGGGGCAGGGCCAGAAGGCACAGGAGAAACCCCAGACGCAGCATCAGTGCCCCCCCGCGCCGGAGGCGATGGAATAGAGCTCGGACGGGGTCAGCAGCAGATCAAGCGCCAGCTTGCCGCAGACCACCAGCACCATGACGGCCAGAAGGATGCGCAGCTGTTCTGCCCGCAGCCGTGTGCCGATCGTCGTTCCGATCTGCGCGCCGATCACCCCGCCCACAAGCAGCAGCACCGCAAGCGCTATATCGACGGTGTAGTTGGTGGTGGCGTGCAGAAGCGTGGTAAAGGCGGTGACGAAAATAATCTGGAAAAGCGAGGTTCCAACGACCACCTTGGTCGGCATTCCCAGGAGGTAGATCATCGCCGGCACCATGATGAACCCGCCGCCAACCCCCATGATCGCGGCAAGAACCCCCACGCATACGCCCACCAGAACCGGCGGGATGACCGAGATATAAAGCCCCGAGTTGCGAAAGCGCATCTTGAAGGGCAGGCCGTGCACCCAGCCGTGCCGCTTGCGCGCAGGCGCCGCGCCGCGCCGGGTGCGGCGGATCGCGCGCAGGCTCTCGACGAACATGATCGCGCCGATCACGCCGAGAAAGACGACGTAACAGAGCTTGACCAGCAGATCGACCTGTCCCAGCGATTTCAGATAGTTGAAGACCACCACCCCGATCGCGGCCCCGATCAGGCCGCCGATGAGCAGCACCGTGCCCATTCTGAGATCGACGGTCTTGCGCCTGAGATGGGCGAGCACCCCGGAAAAGGACGAGGCGACGATCTGATTGGCCTCGGTCGCCACGGCGACGGCGGGCGGAATGCCGATGAAGAACAGCAGCGGCGTCATCAGGAATCCGCCGCCGACGCCGAACATGCCCGACAGGATCCCCACGATCCCGCCCAGCCCCAGAAGCAGGAAGGCGTTAACCGAAACCTCGGCTATGGGGAGGTAGATCTGCATGGGTATCCATAGCCTTATCTGTCCCGGCCATGCAAGCGGGTGCGCGCGGCGGCGGCGCTCACAGGTGCTTGTGCATGACCACCGCCGCGCGCCTGCCCGGATAATAGCCCGCACGACGGGCGATTTCCGTGAATCCGGCCGCCCCGTAAAGCGCCAGCGCCGCTGCGTTGTCCTCGGCTACTTCCAGAAAGGCCGCGTGCGCACCGCGCGCGCGGGCCTCTTCGGCAAAGGCCGACAGGCAGGCGCGGGCGCGGCCCTGACGGCGGTGCCCGGGGTCGGTGGCCAGCGTGAGCAGTTCCGCCTCGTCCGCGATCACGCGGCCAAGGGCAAAGCCGCAGGCGTCGCCGGTGACAAGGCTGTGGGGCGAGGCAAGAAGCGCCGCGAACTCCGCCGCTGACCATGCGCGCCCCTGTCCGGCAAAGGCGCGGGCATGGGTTGCGGCCAAGGCTTCAGGCGTCATCGAGGATCATCGGCGGCGCGTCGCGCGCAGGCGCGGCATCGGCGGGGCGCAGGTATAGAGGTGCGGGCGGCGGGCTGTCTTCAGGCGCGTTTTGTGCAATTCGCGCAATTGCTTGGGCGAGGAGGGCGGGCGCGGGCGGCCAGAGCGGGTCCGCCACGCTCTCCACCGGCACAAGCGCCGGGGTAGCAACATGGACCATCCCGCGCGGGGCCGCGACAACCGGCGTGCCAGCACCGCCCCCGGCGCGGATCGCGTCGAACGTGCTCACCCCGATGGCGGGAATCTCAAGCGCCAGCGCCAGGCCACGGGCGGCGGCAACGGAAATGCGGATGCCGGTGAAATTGCCGGGGCCTGTGCCCACGCCGATCCGGGCAAGGTTGCGCCATGTGACGCCGCCGCTCTCCAGCACCTCCTCCAGCAGCGGCATGAGGCGTTCGGCCTGCCCGCGCCCCATCTCTTCGGCGCGGCACGCCAGCACCCGCTCGCCCGCAAGCAAAGCGGCCGCGCAATGCGCGGCCGATGTGTCGAAGCCCAGAACGAGACCGTCAGAGGCCAACCGGGCGCACCTCGGTCACTTCGGGGATATAGTGGCGCAGCAGGTTCTCGATTCCCATCTTGAGCGTGATGGTGGACGAAGGACAGCCCGCGCAGGCACCTTGCATATGCAGATAGACCACGCCCCGCTCGAACCCGTGAAAGGTGATGTCGCCGCCGTCCTGCGCCACCGCAGGGCGCACGCGGGTATCGAGCAACTCCTTGATCTGGTGGACGATCTCGGAATCCTCGCCGCTGTGATCGGCATGGCCGGACGCGCCGCCGCCCGCGCCGGTCATGACCGGCTGGCCGGACTGGTAATGCTCCATGATCGCGCCGAGTATGGCCGGTTTCACATGGTCCCATTCAGTCGCCTCGCCCTTGGTGACGGTGACGAAATCATTGCCGAGAAACACGCCTGTGACCCCCGGCACCCTGAAGATGCGTGCCGCCAGAGGCGAGGCCTCGGCCCCTTCGGCGCCCGGAAAATCGGCGGTGCCTGTGCCGAGCACGGCCTGTCCGGGCAGGAACTTGAGTGTGGCCGGGTTGGGGGTGGATTCGGTCTGGATGAACATTGCAGCGCCCTCTCTGTTCGCTGTTACAGATATGTGCGCCGCGCCGCCGCGAGTCAAGGTTTGGAACGGTTCTAAACTGATAACCGCTCAGGTGATCGCCTCGAGCCGCTCCTTGCTCAGATCGCCTGGGACGATGGTGACGGGAACGGGCAGTGTGCCCGCGCTCCGGGTCAGCTGGCTGACGAGCGGCCCCGGCCCCTTCTTGCCCGCAGCGGCGCCAAGCACGAGCACGCCGATCTCGGGATCTTCCTGCACATGGGTGATGATCTCGGAGGCGGCCTCGCCCTCGCGGATGACAAGCACGGGGTCGATGCCCTGCTTGTCGCGCATCCACTTGGCGAAAACCTCGAAATGCGCCTCGATTCGCTCGCGCGCCTCCTGGCGCATGAGATCGCCGACGCCGATCCAGTGATTGAACTCATCGGGCGCGATTACCGACAGGATCGTGACCGCGCCGCCGGTATGGGCGGCGCGCATGGCGGCGAACCGCATGGCGTTGAGACATTCGCGGCTGTCGTCGAGCACCACCAGAAACTTGCGCATGATCCGATCCCCTTGACAGCGCGCATCATGGCGCGGAACCTCCGGCAGGGCAACAGAGGTTAAGGGCCCCGATGAAATCACATATGGCAGGGCCGCGGATATGCGCCTGCGCGCCCTCGGGGCGACGATCCTGTCCCCCGCGCGCGGGGCGGCCTATCTGCGATGGAGCGAGCGATGAACGCAAAACCCCTGGACAATGACATTGCCCGCGTGGTCGAGGCCGACCGCGCCCATGTCTGGCATCACCTGATCCAGCACGCCCCCTGGACCGGCCCCGACCCCAAGGCCGATCCGCGCCTCATCGTCGAGGGGCGCGGAATGCGCGTCTGGGACCAGAGGGGCCGCGCGTATCTCGACGGCACCTCGGGCGGGGTCTGGACCGTCAATGTCGGCTATGGCCGCGCGCGGATCGCCAACGCGGTGCGCGACCAACTGATCCGCCTGCCCTATTTTGCGGGCTCTGCGGGCTCGGTCCCCGGTGCGCTGTTTGCCGAACGGCTGATCGGCAAGATGCCGGGGCTGAGCCGGGTCTATTACACCAACTCCGGCTCGGAGGCGAACGAGAAGGCGTTCAAGATGGTTCGCCAGATCGCGCACAAGCGCCATGGCGGCAAAAAGCACAAGATCCTCTACCGCGACCGCGATTATCACGGCACGACGCTGGCCTGTCTCTCGGCGGGCGGGCAGGATGAGCGCAACGCCCAATACGGCCCCTTTGCCCCCGGTTTCGTGCGGGTGCCGCATTGCCTTGAATACCGCGCGCAATGGGATCTGGAGGGCGAAGCCTATGGCGCGGCGGCGGCCGATGCCATCGAGGCGGTGATCATGGCCGAGGGCCCCGACACGGTGGGCGCGCTCTGCCTCGAGCCGGTGACGGCGGGCGGCGGCGTGATCGTGCCGCCCGAGGGCTACTGGCCGCGTGTGCAGGAGATCTGCCGCAAACACGACATCCTGCTGCATATCGACGAGGTGGTGTGCGGCATGGGCCGCACCGGCACCTGGTTCGGCTATCAGCATTACGGGGTGGCGCCCGATATCGTCACCCTGGCCAAGGGGGTGGCCTCGGGCTACGCTGCCATCGCCTGCTGTGTGACCAGCGAGCGGGTGTTCGAGATGTTCCGCGACGAGGCCAGCGACCCGATGAGCTATTTCCGCGACATCTCGACCTTTGGCGGCTGCACGGCGGGGCCTGCGGCGGCGCTGGAAAACGTCGCGATCATCGAGGAGGAGGGGCTGCTGGAGAACACGGTCGCAATGGGCGATTACATGCTCGACCGGTTGCGCGCGCTTCAGGACCGGCACGAGGTGATCGGCGATGTGCGCGGCAAGGGGCTGTTTCTGGGGGCGGAACTGGTGGCGGAGCGTGCGACGAAAGAGCCAGCCCCGGAAAGTCAGGTGCAGGCCGTGGTCGCCGATTGCATGGCACAGGGCGTCATCATCGGGGCCGCCAATCGTGTGGTGCCGGGCTTCAACAACACGCTGTGCTATTCGCCCGCGCTGATTGCCACCCGCGACGATATCGACACGTTGGTGGCGGCGACGGATGCGGCGCTGAGCCGGGTGTTTGGCTGAGAAACCAGACCGCCCCGGAAGATCGGGGCGGCTTGCGGTCACGAAGTGGCCCGAAGCGGACGTTGGAGCGATGCACTTGCGCGGTTCAGTGACTGAGGTCAACCGCCGCCTCAAAGCCCCCTTCAGATCACCACGACGTCCAGCGGCGGAAAGCCGTTGAAGCCCACCGAGGAATAGCTTGACGTGTAGGCCCCGCAATTGCGGATGATGACGCGATCGCCCGCCCGCAGGCCCAGGGGCAGGGCAACGGGGCGCTTCTCATACAGCACATCGGCGCTGTCGCAGGACGGGCCGGCAAGGATACAGGGGCCGGTCGGCTCGTGCTCGCGCTCGGTCAGGAACTGATAGCGGATCGCCTCGCCCTCGGTCTCGGCCAGCCCGGAAAAGCGGCCGATATCGAGATAGACCCAGCGGCAGAGATCGTCGTCAGCCTTGCGGCTCACCAGCAGCACCTCGGCGGCGATCATGCCTGCCTCGGCCACCATGCCGCGCCCCGGCTCTGCCATCACGCGCAGGGCACCCGGAAAGCGCGGCTCGACCATCGCCATCACCTGCGCGGCGTAGGTTTCGGGGGCCTCGATCGCCTCGCCGTAGAAGGCCGGAAAGCCGCCGCCGATATTGATGAGCGACAGCGCGTGACCGGCGGCGCGCGCCTCGGCCCAGACGCCCGACACGCGGTCGAGCGTCTCGCGCCACATCTCGGCGCGGCGGGTCTGGCTGCCGACATGGAACGACAGGCCCACAGGCGCAAGCCCGAGCGCCACCGCGCGATCCATCAGCGCCAGCGCGCGCTCGGGTGCGCAGCCGAACTTGCGGCTCAGGGGCCAGTCCGCCCCGGTCGCCCCGACAAGAAGGCGGATATAGACCTCTGCGCCCGGCGCGTGTTCGGCGATCTTGTCCAGCTCCATTTCGCTATCGGCGGCGAACAGCGTGATCCCGGCGCGATATGCAAAGGCGATGTCAGAGGCGCGCTTGACCGTGTTGCCAAAGGAGATCGTCTCGGGCGCGGCGCCGAGGCCGAGGCAAAGCTCGATTTCCCCGCGCGAGGCGGCGTCGAAATGGCTGCCCTCGGCGATCAGCACCTCGATCACCTCGCGCGCGGGGTTGGCCTTGACGGCATAGTGGATATGCGCGCGGCCCAGCCCGGATTTCAGCGCGCGATACTGCCGCGCCACGGTCTTGCGGTGGATGACCAGCGTCGGGCGGTCAAACTCGCTGCCACGGATGTAATCAACAAGAGGGGACGGCGCGAAAACAGCATCGCCGCCCGCAAGCGGGTTTACGTAGGCGTTCATGGTCATCTCCGATCAAGACCCGGGCTTTCACCCGACCAGTTCCAACAGGAGACGTTACCGTCGCTACGTAAACACGGGTGGATGTCCCACCGGCCAGAGGCGCGTGCGTTGGCGTCTGTGCGGGCTAGATAAGACCATGCGGCGAATCGCGCAAGGAGCTTTTTTCGAGAGGGCAAAGTTTTTGGCAAGCTGGGTTTTCGGGCGCGCGGCGGGCGGATGTGCGTCAACTGTCCTGGAATAAGGCAACTCTGCCAGATCAGGCTTAAAAACCGGGCAATACAGCGTCTGCGGGCGCGGAAATGGCGCGGTGCGATGGCGGCGCGGCCTGTCGGGCGCTTGGGTGGCGTTGTTCGCCAGTCCGGGCGCGCCTTCTGATGGCTCCGGCCACCATCAGGGCCCCGGACGCGACGCAACCGAGACGCTGCCGCGCAAGCCTGACAGCGGGCAAATCGCCCCTGAAGCCCGCGCAGCCCTGACAAGGGAGTCGCAAGACCATGAGAAAGACCCTGCTGGCCGGGCTGGCCACCACTACCGCGCTCATCGCCGCCCCGGCGCTGGCGCAGGACTGCCCCATCAAGGTGGGCGTGCTGCATTCGCTGTCGGGCACGATGGCGATTTCCGAGACCACGCTCAAGGATACCGTGCTGATGCTGGTCGATCAGCAGAACGCCAAGGGTGGGCTGCTGGGTTGCCAGATCGAGGCGGTGGTGGTCGATCCCGCCTCCGACTGGCCGCTCTTTGCCGAGAAAGCACGCGAATTGCTGACCGTGAGCAATGTTGACGTGATCTTCGGCTCATGGACCTCCGTCAGCCGCAAATCCGCTCTGCCGGTGCTTGAGGAGTTGAACGGGCTGATGTTCTACCCGGTGCAATACGAGGGCGAGGAAAGTTCGAGGAATGTGTTCTACACCGGCGCCGCGCCCAACCAGCAGGCGATCCCGGCGGTGGATTATTTCCTCGAAGAGCTTGGGGTGGAGAGCTTCGCGCTCCTGGGCACCGACTATGTCTATCCCCGCACCACCAACAACATTCTTGATTCCTACCTGAAATCCAAGGGCATCGCGGCCGAGGATATCTTTGTCAACTACACCCCCTTCGGCCATTCCGACTGGGCGACCATCGTTGGCGATGTGGTGGCGCTTGGCGCGGGCGGCAAGAAGGTGGGCGTGATCTCGACCATCAATGGCGACGCCAATATCGGCTTTTACAAGGAACTGGCCGCCGCCGGTGTGAGCGCCGACGATATCCCCGTGGTCGCCTTTTCCGTGGGCGAGGAGGAGTTGTCGGGCCTCGACACGACCGAACTGGTTGGCCATCTCGCGGCGTGGAACTATTTCATGTCCGCCGACACGCCGGAAAACGCCGCCTTCATCGAGGCGTGGCACGCCTTCATCGGCGATACGAACCGCGTCACCAATGACCCGATGGAGGCGCATTACATCGGCTTCAACATGTGGGTGAATGCCGTCACAGAGGCGGGCACAACCGATGTGGACGCGGTGCGCGCGGCGATGTGGGGACAGGAATTTCCCAACCTGACCGGCGGCATGGCGGTGATGAACGCCAATCACCACCTGTCGAAACCCGTGCTGATCGGCGAGATTCGCGCCGATGGGCAATTCGACATCATCAGCCAGACCGAGGAAGTGCCGGGTGACGCCTGGACCGATTACCTGCCCGAAAGCGCCGTGTTGAAAAGCGACTGGAAGGATCTGAACTGCGGCATGTTCAACACCGAGACGGGCACCTGCATCCAGATGACCTCGAACTACTGACGCCTTGCGCCGGGCGGCTCTTGCTGCCCGGCCCCCCCTTCCCTGACATGACCGGATCGCCAAATGCGCCCTGATCCCCTGCGCGCCTGTTTTCATGTGCTTGCCCTTCTGCTGGCCTTGCTGCTGCCGGACGCGGGCCACGCGCAAACATCATTGCAACCGCTCCTGCAAGAGCATCGCGCGGCGATCGCCACGCCCTCGCGCGGCACGGCCGGTGCGATGGTCGCGGCGCTCCTGGCCTCCGGCCATCCCGAGGCGGCGGAATTCCTGCGCCGCTGGCAGGATCGCGGCGTGGTCGAGCGGCGCGCGGACGGGATTTTCCTTTATACCGATGATGCCGGGGGGCTGACTGCGATCGACGGCGGCGCGACGGTCGCGGGCCTGACAAGCCGCGACGTGGTGCCGATCCGGCCCAATGCGGGGGTGCGCTCGGTGGTCGCCGCCGCCCTGGTGCCGTTCGAGCTGTCCGCGCCCGACCCCGAGCGCCGCCGCGCCGCGCTCGACGCCATCGCCCGCAGCCCCGAGGCGGGGCAGATCGCGCCGCTGGCCGAATCGCTCGTCAGCGAGCCGGACGATGCCTTGCGTGCGCGCAAGGCGCGGCTGCTGACGCTGCTCACGGCACAGTTCGGCCCGGATCGCGCGGCCCGGCTCGACGCCATCGAGAGCCTTGCAGGCGATACGGCCATCGAGGCGCGCGCCGTGCTCAACCAGGTCGCGGCCAGGGTGCCGGGGGTGGCGGTGGCGCTGCCCGAGGGTGCCAATATCGCGCGGGTGCTGGAGGTGGGCGAGGACCTGACCGAGACCGAGGCGCATGATCGTCTGGTGGCCGCGGGCCTGGCGCCGCCGCGCCCCACGCCGAAGGATCTGCGCGACGCGCTCGCGGCACAGATCGAGGGCGGCAGCGTGGGCGGCATCCCGCTGCACCGGCTCGACACGCAGGCGATGCGCCTGCGCGCCTACGAGGCGCTCGAGGCCGCAGGCCGCGTGCCGCCGCGCGCGGGTCCCGAAGAGGTCACGCAGGCGGTGGCGGCGCATGTGTTCTTCGAGACCTATACAGAACCCGACGCCGAAATCACCGCTGCCGCCGAGCAGGCACTTTCGGCCACCACGAGGCAGATCGCGCTCTATCAGGGGGCGGACCTGATCCTTGACGGGCTGTCGCTCGCGTCGATCTTCTTTCTTGCCGCCATCGGGCTTGCCATCACCTTTGGCGTCATGGGCGTGATCAACATGGCCCATGGCGAATTCATCATGATGGGCGCCTATACCGGCTATGTGGTGCAGCTTTTCGTGCCCGATTATACCGTCAGCCTGATCGTCGCCCTGCCGCTGGCCTTTGCCGTGACCTTCGGCGCTGGCGTGGCGATGGAGCGTCTGGTGATCCGCCACCTCTACACCCGCCCGCTGGAAACGCTGCTGGCCACTTTCGGCATCTCCATTGCCCTGCAACAACTGGCCAAGAACATCTTTGGCACCCAGGCCCGGCCCCTGACCGCGCCCGACTGGCTGGGGGGCGCGCTCACTTTCAACGACATCGTCGGCATTTCCTCGATACGGGTGGCGATCTTCGTGCTGGCGCTGATCTTTCTCGCGCTGCTTCTCTATATCCTCAAGCGCACAAGGCTGGGGCTGGAGGTGCGGGCGGTGACGCAAAACCCCGGCATGGCCGCCTCGATGGGGATCAACCCCGACCGCATCAACATGCTGACCTTTGGGCTTGGCTCGGGCATCGCGGGCATCGCGGGCGTGGCCATCGGGCTTTATGCGCAGGTCACATCGGAGATGGGGGCCAACTACATCGTGCAAAGCTTCATGACCGTGGTGGTGGGCGGTGTCGGCAATGTCTGGGGCACGCTGGCGGGGGCGTCGATGATCGGCTTCCTGCAAAAGGGCATCGAATGGTTCAACCCGTCCAACACGCTCGCCGCACAGACCTATATGATCCTTTTCATCATCCTTTTCATTCAGTTCCGGCCCAAGGGCATCGTCGCCCTCAAGGGCCGGGCCGCGGGGGATTGATCGCATGACCGCAGTTTCTTCTGGTGTTTCTTCTGGCCGGAAATCTTCCGGGGGCGCGCGACGGCGCGAGGGCACGGTGCCGGCGGGGGGCTTTCTCGCCTCCCAACCCGCCACATTGTGGTTTCTCGGCTGCCTCGCGCTCTTTACCCTTGGCGTGACGGTGCTGGCCGAGGGGTTCGGGTCCGGCACGCTGTCCACCTCGATGGTCAAGATACTCGGCATGACGCTCTGCCTGTGTCTGATCGCGGTGGCGATGGATGTGGTCTGGGGCTATTGCGGCATCCTCAGCCTGGGCCATTTCGCGTTTTTCGGGATCGGCGGCTATGCCATCGGCATGTGGCTGATGTATGCCCGCACCGAGGGCATCGTGACCGAGGCGCTTCTGTCCGCCCCCATTCCACCGACCGATACCGAGATCACCGACGCCATCGCCGGCCAGATCTTTGGCGTGGTGGGCAGCAGCAAGTTGCCGGCGCTCTGGGGCTTTGCCCATTCTCTGCCGCTGCAACTGGCGATGGTGGTGCTGGTGCCGGGGCTTCTGGCGCTGGTCTTTGGCTGGCTTGCGTTCCGAAGCCGCGTCACCGGCGTTTACCTGTCGATCCTGACGCAGGCGATGACGCTGGCGCTGTCGCTCTACCTGTTCCAGAACGACAGCGGGCTGCGCGGAAACAATGGCCTCTCGGGGTTGCAGAACATCCCCGGTCTCGATCATGTGCCGCAAGCGACGCTCTCGCTGTGGTTCTTCTGGGCCTCGGCGGCGGCGCTCGGGCTTGGCTATCTGTTCTTCGCCTGGCTGGTCTCGGACAAGTTCGGCTCGGTCATCCGCGCGATACGCGACAACGAGGCGCGGGTGCGGTTCCTTGGCTACGAGGTGGAGCATTACAAGCTGGTGGTCTTTACCCTCACGGCCGTGGTCGCGGGGATCGCCGGGGCGCTCTATTATCCGCAGGCGGGCATCGTCAACCCGGCGGAAATCGCCCCCATCGCCTCGATCTATCTGGCTGTCTGGGTGGCGATCGGCGGGCGCGGGCGGCTTTATGGCGCGGTGATCGGCGCGGCGGTGGTCAGCCTCGCGTCGAGCTGGTTCACCGGCGGCGGCGCGCCCGCGATCGACCTCGGCTTTTACACAATCAACTGGACCGACTGGTGGCTGGTGCTGCTGGGCTTCGGTTTTGTCGCGGTCACGCTGTTCCTGCCGCGCGGCATCGGCGGCGTGTTCGACCGGCTGGTGAGGAAATCATGAGCGCGATTCTCGAAGTCTCGGGCGTGTCGGTCACCTTCGACGGGTTCCGCGCCATCAACAACCTGTCCATTTCCATTCCCGAGACCGGCCTGCGCGCGATCATCGGACCCAACGGCGCGGGCAAGACGACCTTCATGGATATCGTCACCGGCAAGACGCGCCCAGATGAGGGCCGGGTGATCTGGGGCGAGAAATCCGTCTCGCTGCTGGGGCTGAGCGAGAGCGCCATCGCGCAGGCGGGAATCGGGCGCAAGTTTCAGAAACCCACCGTGTTCGAGGCGCAAACCGTGCACAGCAACCTCGCCATGGCGCTCAAGGCCCCGCGCGGGCCGTTCGAGGTGCTGCGGTCCCGGCGGGTGCGCGCCGCCGAAGACCGCATCCATGATCTGGCCGAGGAAATCGGCCTTGCCGACGCGCTGCCGCGCCCTGCCGGAGAGTTGAGCCACGGGCAGAAGCAATGGCTGGAGATCGGCATGTTGCTGGCGCAGGCCCCGCGCCTTTTGCTGGTCGATGAACCCGCCGCCGGTATGACCCCCGCCGAGCGCGAACACACCACAGACCTCCTGAAACGCGCGGCGCAAACCCGCGCCGTGGTGGTGATCGAGCATGACATGGAGTTCGTGCGCCGCCTCGATTGCCGGGTGACGGTGCTGCACGAGGGCGCGGTTCTGGCCGAGGGCAGTCTGGATCACGTCACCCGCAACCAACAGGTGATTGATGTCTATCTGGGGAGATGAGCGATGCTGAGTGTCGAGACCCTGACCCTGCATTACGGCGCCTCGCAGATCCTGCACGGCGTCAGCCTGACCGCGCGGCCCGGCGCGGTGACGGCGGTGATGGGCACCAATGGGGTGGGCAAGACCAGCCTGTTGAAAGCCATCGCCGGGCGGCACCCTTATTCGGGCGGACGCATCACGCTCGACGGGGTGGTGCTCGACCACCTGAGTGCCGCACAGGCGGCACGGGCGGGCATGGGCTATGTGCCTCAGGGGCGCGAGGTTTTTCCGCTGCTCACGGTGACCGAGAACCTGCAAACCGGGTTCGCCTGCCTGCCAAAATCCGAGCATCGGATTCCGCCGCGCATCTACGATCTGTTCCCGGTGCTGGCGGAGATGAAGGACCGGCGCGGTGGCGATCTGTCGGGCGGGCAGCAACAGCAGCTGGCTATCGCGCGGGCGCTGATCGCGCGGCCCCGCGTGCTCTTGCTCGACGAGCCGACCGAGGGCATCCAGCCCAATATCATCAAGCAGATCGGCGAAGTGATCGGCCTTTTGCGCGGTGAGGGCGAGATCGCCATCGTTCTGGTCGAGCAATATTTCGATTTCGCCTACGGGCTGGCGGACGAGATCGTGGTGCTCAATCGCGGCGAGGTGCGCCTGTCAGAGCCTGCGGCGACGGTGGATCGCGCGCGCCTCTTGCGCGAAGTGTCGATTTGATGGGCAATCTGCCGGTTTTCCGGGCAATCCGGCCTGTCGGCGCCCCCGCGAGCGGGGCGCGGATGCGGCCCTGTCTGGCGGTCGGGCGCGGCCTGGTTAGGCTGGCCGCGAAAGGAGCGCCCTGCCGATGACTGCCCTGTCCGCCCCCGTTCTGGAACGCTCGCACGGGCGCGCGTGTGTCACGATCGCGCCCGGTCCGGGGGCTGGGCGGCTGGAACGGCTGGCGCAGGCGGGATCGGCCAAGGCGTTCGTGCATCCGGGCGCTCTGGGGCCGGAGGTGGTGTTTCTCAACACCTCCGGCGGGCTTGCGGGCGGCGACCGGCTGTCGCTCTCGCTCGATCTGGGCGCGGGTTGCCGCGCCACGGCCACGACGCAGACCGCCGAACGCGCCTATCGCAGCATGGGTGGCGCGGCGCATGTTTCGGTGCGGCATGTGGTGGGGGCGGGCGCGCATCTCGACTGGCTGCCGCAGGAAACGATCCTGTTCGACGCAAGCGATCTCGCGCGCGAGACGGTGATCGACCTTGGCCCCGACGCCTCGTGCCTGATGCTGGAGGCGGTGATCCTGGGGCGCGCCGCCATGGGCGAGACGGTGACGCGGGTATGCCTGCGCGACACCCGCCGGATCACGCGCGCGGGCCGCCCCGTGCTGGTCGAGCCGCTGCATCTGGGCACCGCAGCGTTGACCGCCGGGCCCGGCGTGCTCAATGGCGCGCGCGCCTTTGCCACGCTGGCGCTGGTGGCGCAGGGGGCCGGGGACGCGGTGGCGCGGGTGCGCCGCGCGCTGGATGAGCCGGGCGTCGCGGGCGGCGCCTCGGGCCTGGACGGGCGGCTAATCGTGCGGCTGATGGCGGGCGACGGCTGGCCGCTGCGGCGGCAGATCCTGCGGATCCTGGCGGTGCTGCGCCCCGGTCCGTGCCCCCGCGTCTGGCAACTCTAGGAGACTGCGCCGATGAACCTCACCCCCCGCGAAAAGGACAAGCTGCTGATCTCGCTCGCCGCCATGGTGGCGCGCGGCAGGCTCGCGCGCGGCGTGCGGCTGAACCACCCCGAGGCGGTGGCGCTGATTACCGATTTCGTGGTCGAAGGCGCGCGCGAGGGCCGCACGGTGGCCGATCTGATGGAGGCGGGCGCGCATGTGATTACGTCCGAGCAATGCATGTCGGGCATCGCGCAGATGATCCATTCCGTGCAGGTCGAGGCGACATTCCCCGACGGCACCAAGCTTGTCACCGTCCATAACCCGATCCGCTGAAAGGAGAGACCCATGCGTTCTGCCCTTATCCCCCTTATCCTGCTGCCGACGCTGGCGCAGGCCCATTCCGGCCCGCATCTGCACCCGCACGGGATTGATGCCATGTGGCTGATCGTGTTGGGCGCGCTGGCGCTGGCGGGCGGCTATGCGCTGGCCCGGTGGCGGAAATGATCCCCGGAGAGGTGATCCCCGCCGAGGGCGCGATCACCCTCAACGAGGGCCGCCCCGTCACCGTGCTGATGGTCGCCAATACCGGCGACCGGCCCGTGCAGGTGGGCAGCCATTACCATTTCGCCGAGGCCAATCCGGGGCTGTCCTTTGACCGCGCCACGGCACGCGGGCAGCGGCTCGACATTCCCGCAGGCACCGCGATCCGCTTCGAGCCGGGCCAGACCCGCGAGGTCCGGCTCATCCCCTATGGCGGCGCGCGGCGGGTGTTCGGATTCAATCAGCAGGTGATGGGGGAGTTGTAGATGCGCGGGATCGGTCAAATGTGCTCCTTGCCCGGAATCGAGGCGCGAAGCGCCGCCGGGCAGCGCCCGACCGCCCCCCGGGCGGGCGCTTTTGCAGCCTCGCACACCCGCGCAATCGTCGCAGTATTCGGCACCATAAATCGTCCCGCCTCAGCGGTTGCAGCGCCCCCCCGCGGTCGGGCCCTGCCCGGCGGCGCGCCACGGGTTATCGGAGACATATAAATGCCCTACGCGATACCCCGCGCCGCCTATGCCGCCATGTATGGCCCCACCACCGGCGACCGGCTGCGGCTGGGCGATACCGATCTCGTCATCGAGGTGGAGCGCGATCTCACCACCTATGGCGAAGAGGTGAAATTCGGCGGCGGCAAGGTGATCCGCGACGGCATGGGCCAATCCCAGACCAGCCGCGCGGGCGGGGCGATGGATACGGTCATCACCAATGCGCTGATCGTCGATCATCAGGGGATCACCAAGGCCGATATCGGTCTGCGCGACGGGCTGATTGCCGCCATCGGCAAGGCGGGCAACCCCGACACGCAACCCGGTGTGGATATCATCATCGGGCCGGGAACCGAGATTATCGCGGGCGAGGGGCGCATCCTCACCCCCGGCGGGTTTGACGCGCATATCCATTTCATCTGCCCGCAGCAGATCGACGACGCGCTCCATTCCGGCATCACCACCATGCTGGGCGGCGGCACCGGGCCCGCCCATGGCACGCTCGCCACCACCTGCACGCCGGGGGCCTTTCATATCGGGCGGATGTTGCAGGCAGGTGACGCCTTTCCGATGAATCTCGGCTTTGCCGGCAAGGGCAATGCCAGCCTGCCCGCCGCGCTGATCGAACAGGTTCGCGCGGGTGCCTGCGCGCTCAAGCTGCACGAGGATTGGGGCACCACGCCCGGCGCCATCGACTGTTGCCTGTCGGTCGCCGATGACATGGACGTGCAGGTGATGATCCATACCGACACGCTGAACGAGTCGGGGTTCGTGGAAAACACCCTTGCCGCGATCAAGGGCCGCACCATCCACGCCTATCACACCGAGGGCGCGGGCGGCGGCCACGCCCCCGACATCATGAAGGTGGTCGCGGCGCACAACGTGCTGCCATCCTCGACCAACCCGACCATGCCCTATACCGTCAACACCATCGAGGAACATCTCGACATGCTGATGGTCTGCCACCACCTTGACCGGACGATCCCCGAGGACGTGGCCTTTGCCGAGAGCCGCATAAGGCGCGAGACCATCGCCGCCGAGGACATCCTGCACGACATGGGCGCGTTCTCGGTCATTTCCTCGGACAGTCAGGCCATGGGCCGGGTGGGCGAGGTCATCATCCGCACCTGGCAGACCGCCGACAAGATGCGCAAGCAGCGCGGGCGGCTGGCCGAGGAGACCGGCGAGAACGACAATTTCCGCGTCCGCCGCTATATCGCCAAATACACCATCAACCCCGCCATCGCGCACGGTATTTCCGCCCATATCGGCAGCGTCACGCCGGGAAAGCGCGCCGATCTGGTGCTGTGGGATCCGGCGTTCTTTGGCGCCAAGCCCGAGATGGTGCTGATGGGCGGCACCATCGTGCTGGCGCAGATGGGCGATCCCAACGGCTCGATCCCCGCGCAACCGGTGCATTCGCGCCCGATGTTCGGGGCTTTCGGGCGGGCGCTGGAACGCTCCTCGGTGCTGTTCGTGAGCGGCGCGGCGCAGGCGGACGGGATCGGCGCGGCGCTGGGGCTGGCCAAGGATACCGTGGCGGTCGCAGGCACCCGCAGCATCGCCAAGCGCGACATGATCCACAACAGCCTGACGCCAGAAATCGAGGTGGACCCCGAGACCTACGAGGTGCGCGCCGACGGCGAAATGCTGACCTGCGCGCCCGCCACGGAATTGCCGCTGGCGCAACGCTATTTCCTCTATTGAAGGGATGACAATGACCGACCTGCCCGTTGCCCGCCGCCTGCTGGCCGAGGCCCCCGACCGGATCGCCGATACCGTCGCGCTCGACTATGACGCGCGGCTGATGCGGCGCAAGCGGCTGGTGGGGCAGGGGGGGCTGGCCTTCCTGGTCGACCTGGCGGAGGTGACGAACCTCGACGATCACTGGGGCTTTGCGCTCGACGATGGCCGCGCGGTGGCGGTGACGCCCGCGCCCGAGGATCTGGTCGAGGTGACGGGCGATCTGCCACGCCTCGCCTGGCATATCGGCAACCGGCACACCCCCTGCGAGATCGGTCGCACCGCGCTGCGTATCCGCCGCGACCATGTGATCGAGGCGATGCTGGCCCGGCTTGGCGCGGCCCTCACCCCCGTCACCGGCCCGTTCCGCCCCGAGGGCGGCGCCTATGGCAAGGGCCGCACCATGGGGCACGACCATGGGGGGCACGACCATGGGGGGCACGACCATGGGGGGCATGATCACGGCCACACGCATCACGCCCGCAGCTGATGCTCACGCCCGCGCATCTCACGCTCGTGCACTGGCTATCGCCCGCCTTCCCGACCGGGGCTTTTGCCTATTCGCACGGGATGGAGGCCGAGATCGCGGCGCGAACCGTGCATGATGCAACAAGCCTCGAGGTCTGGCTGGGCAATGTGCTGCGCTTTGGCGCGGGCTGGCAGGATGCGGTGCTGCTGTGCCAGGCGCTGCGCGGGGATTGCGCGGCGCTCGACGATCTGGCGCGCGCGCTGCAACCCTCGGCCGAGCGGCTGCGCGAGAGCGCCGGGCAGGGCGCGGCCTTTGCCCGCACCGTGGCCGGGATGACCGGGCGCGCGCTGGGCCCGCGCCTTCTGCCGGTCGCGGTGGCAGAGGCGGCGGCGCCGCTCGCCCTGCCCGCCCGCGACGTCGCCGCGCTTTATCTTCAGGGCTTTGCCGGCAATCTCGTCACCATCGCCATCCGCCATGTGCCGCTGGGCCAGACCGAGGGGCAGGCGGTTCTGGCGCGGCTCCTGCCGGTGATCGAGGGGCTGGCGAGCCGCGCGGCAGAGGCCGGCCTTGACGACCTGGGCGGCTGCGCGCTGGCGGGCGATCTGGCGGCGCTGCGCCATGAAACCATGGAAGTGAGAATATTCCGGACATGACAGGCAAGAACATGAACGGCCCGCTGCGCGTGGGCATCGGCGGCCCGGTGGGCGCGGGCAAGACCACGCTGACGGCGGCGCTGGCGCGCGCGCTGGCCCCGCGCCTGTCGATGGCGGTGATCACCAATGACATCTACACGCGCGAGGATGCCGAGTTTCTCATGCGCGCACAGGTGCTGCCCGCCGGGCGCATCCGCGGCGTGGAAACCGGCGGCTGCCCGCATACCGCGATCCGCGAGGATGCGAGCATCAATCTCGCGGCGGTGGATGAGCTGACGGCCGCCTTTCCCGATCTCGATCTCATCGTGATCGAATCGGGCGGCGACAATCTGGCGGCGACCTTCAGCCCGGAACTGGCGGATCTGACGATCTACGTCATCGACACCGCCGCCGGCCAGGACATCCCGCGCAAGCGCGGGCCGGGGCTGACGAAATCCGATCTGCTGGTGGTCAACAAGACCGATCTCGCGCCGCATGTCGGCGTCGATCTCGTGCTGCTCGAGGCCGACACGGCCCGCGCGCGCGGGCCGCGGCCCTATGTCATGGCCGAATTGCGCGAGGGGCGCGGGGTGGGTGCGATCACCGAATTCCTGCTGCGCGATGGCGGGCTGACACCCGGATGAAAGGCGCGATGTCCGATGCGCGGGCCCCTGACGTGACGCGCGCGGCGGCGCGGGGCCGTCTCAGGCGTCGATCTCGACCCAGACGGGGACGTGATCGGACGGCTTTTCGCGCCCGCGCAGCGCCTTGTCGATGCCGCAGTCGGTCATCAGGTCGGCGGCCTGCGGGCTGAGCAGGAAATGGTCGATGCGGATGCCATTGTTGCGCTCCCATGCGCGGGCCTGATAATCCCAGAAGCTGTAATGCCCCGGACCCTGCACGCGGGCGCGGAAGGCATCGGTAAAGCCCAGATGCAGGATCCGGCGAAACGCCGCGCGGCTCTCGGGGAGGGCCAGCGCATCCGTGGCCCAGACCTCGGGGCGGGCGGCGTCCTCGTCCTGCGGGATGATGTTGTAATCGCCGCCCATGAACACTGGCTCCTCGCTCGCCAGAAGATCGGCGGCGCGGGCCTTGAGCCGCGCCATCCATGCGAGCTTGTAGTCGTATTTCGGGCCCGGCGCCGGGTTGCCGTTGGGCAGGTAGAGGCAGCACAGCCGCAGCGCACGACGCGCGCCCATCACCGTGGCCTCGATCCAGCGGGACTGCTCGTCGTCCGCGTCGCCGGGCAGGCCGCGCGTGACATCCTCAAGCGGGCGTTTCGACGCGATCGCCACGCCGTTGAAGCCCTTCTGCCCGTGGGTTTCCACGTTATAGCCGCGCTCCTCGAACAATTCGCGCGGGAATCCCTCATCGACGGTCTTGATCTCCTGCAACAGCGCCACATCGGGTGCGGCCTCATCCAGCCAGTCACACAAGGCCGCATGGCGGGCCTTGATCCCGTTGATGTTGAAACAGGCGATGCGCATGGCGTCCCTCCGAAGCCCCGCCCCTTCTATCGCGCGGGGGCGGGCAGGGCGCAAGTTGCGAAAGATCCCGCTCGCCCGAATGGGCGCGCCAGCCCCGCCAAGTCGCGTCATCCTCGGGTTCGACCCGAGGATCTCGCGCCCGAGAGAGGTCCCCGCCTGCGCGGGGATGAGCGGGGACAGGGTGCCGCGGTCAGATAGAAAACGACGTGCCGCAGCCGCAGGACGAGGATGCGTTGGGGTTGTCGATGACAAAGCGCGCGCCGATCAGCTCTTCGTTGAAATCAATCGTCGCGCCGGTCAGGAACGGCAGCGACACCGTATCCACCACCACGCGCTGACCTTCGCCCTCGAGGATCAGGTCATCCTCGGCGGGGGCGTCGAGACGGATGTCATACTGAAACCCCGAACAGCCGCCGCCCTCGACTGCGACGCGCAGCGCCTGACCCTGTTCGCCGGCGCCGATCTCGGCGAGGCGGGCAAAGGCGCGGGGGGTGACCTTGGGGGGCAGGTGCATGGCGATCCTCGGACTGACTTGGGCGGTTTCATCTCATTGCCTGTTCTGCAATATATGAATCACGCGCGCCGCGACAAGGACCCATGCCGATGTCTGCCCCTTTTGCGACCGATCCCGACAAGACGCGCGGCCGTCTCATCCCCGAGGAAGAGAGCGCGTTTCGCTCGGCCTTTCAGCGTGACCGCGACCGGATCATCCATTCGAGCGCGTTCCGGCGGCTCAAGCACAAAACACAGGTCTTCGTGGCCCATGAGGGGGATTATTACCGCACGCGGCTGACCCATTCAATCGAGGTGGCGCAGGTGGCGCGCACCATCTCGGGCGCGCTTGGCCTCGATGCGGATCTGACCGAGGCGGTGGCGCTGGCGCATGATCTGGGCCACACGCCCTTTGGCCATGCCGGCGAGGACACGCTGGCCGCGCTCATGGCCCCCTATGGCGGGTTCGATCACAACGCGCAGGCGCTGCGCATCGTCACCTTGTTGGAGCGCCATTATGCCGCATTCGACGGGCTGAACCTGACATGGGAGACGCTCGAGGGTATCGCCAAGCATAACGGGCCGGTCAGCGGGCCGCTGCCCTATGCGCTCGCCGATTACAACGCGCGTCACGATCTGGAACTCGACACCCATGCCGGGGCCGAGGCGCAGGCGGCGGCCATCGCCGACGACATCGCCTATAACAATCACGACCTGCATGACGGGCTGCGCGCGGGGCTGTTCACGGACGAGGAAATCGCCGCGCTGCCCATCGTGGGCGCGTGTTTTTCGGAGGTGGACCGGCGTTACCCCGGTCTTGAGCGCAAGCGCCGCCGCCATGAGGCGCTGCGCCGTGTCTTTGGTGCGATGGTGGGCGATGTGATTGCCACAAGCCGCGCGCGGCTGGCCGAGGCCGCGCCAGGCGACGTGGCGGCGTTGCGCGCGCTCGGCGCGCCGGTGATCCGCTTCTCGCCGGCATTGTGGCAGGATTTGCAGGCGATCCGTGCGTTTCTGTTCACGCGCATGTATCGCGCGCCCGCCGTCAACGCGATGCGCGCCATGGTGAATGAGGTGATGCGCGACCTGTTCCCGATCTATCTGGATGCGCCCGAACACCTGCCCGAGGAGTGGCGCGCCGATGTGGCGCGCGCGGCGGACCGCACGGCGCTGGCGCGGCTGGTCAGCGACTATATCGCCGGGATGACCGACCGTTTCGCGCTCCAGAGCCATGCGCGGCTGACGGGCAAGACAGGCTATTCACGGGAAGGTGTGTAGGCATGGCGATTGAAACCGAGGCGGGCGCGCTGGCGCCGGTGATGGCCTTCGCGCTGGTGGGCGCGCTCGGGGTGGGGGCGCAGTGGCTCGCCTGGCGGCTGCGGATGCCGGCCATCGTGCTGATGCTGGCGGCGGGGCTGATCGTGGGGCCGGGGCTTGGCCTGTTTGACCCGGCGCGCGATATCGGCCCGCTCCTGGCGCCGATGGTCTCGATCGCGGTGGCGGTAATCCTGTTCGAGGGCGGGCTCTCGCTCAATTTCCAGAGCCTGCGCGGCGCGGCCGAGGGTGTCTGGCGTCTGGTGATCGTCGGCGCGCCGCTGGGCTGGCTCGGCTCGACGCTGGCGCTGCATTACGCGGCGGGGCTGGACTGGGCCGCGGCGGCGGTTTTCGGCGGCATCATGATCGTGACCGGCCCGACGGTGATCGCGCCGCTTTTGCGGCAGGCACGTCTCGCACGAAGGCCCGCGCAGCTTCTGCAATGGGAGGCGATCGTCAACGATCCGGTGGGCGCGCTCGCCGCCGTTCTGGCCTTCGAGGTGGTCCTTGTCATGGCCGCCTCCGAGACGGCTGGGTGGGCCGCGGTTTCGATGGGGCGGGGGATCGCGGTGGCGCTGGTGCTGGGGCTTGGCGCGGGCTGGGGCCTTGTGCGGGCGTTCCGCGCGGGCCATGTGCCCGAGTTCATGAAAGTGCCGGTGCTCTTTACCGTGCTTCTGGTGGTGTTCGCGCTTTCCGATACGGTGCTGCACGAAAGCGGGCTGCTGACGGTCACGGTGATGGGTCTCTACATGGCCAATACCGACCTGCCGAGCTATGCCGAGTTGCGCCGCTTCAAGGAACACGCGACGGTGCTGCTGGTCTCGGGCGTGTTCATCCTGCTGGCCGCGTCGATGGATATGGCGACGCTGGCGCTGCTCGATTGGCGCGCGGCGCTCTTTGTTCTGGTCACGGTGCTGCTGGTGCGCCCCGCGACCGTGCTGATCGCGCTTCTGGGCACCAAACTGCCGATGAACGAGCGGGTTCTGGTCGCGTTGACCGGGCCGCGCGGCGTGGTTCTGGTGGCGGTGGCGGGGCTTTTTGCCGAGCGGCTGGTGGCGCTGGGGTTTGAGGACGCGGCGCGGCTGACGCCGCTCGCGTTCGCGCTGGTGGCGGCGACGGTGGTGCTTCACGGGTTCTCGCTGGCCCCCCTGGGGCGCGCGCTCGGTCTTGCGCAGAAGGGGCCGCCGGGGGTGATTCTCGTGGGCGGCTCGGTCTTTTCCACGGCGCTCGGGCAGACGCTGGAAAAGCTCGGGGTGCCGGTGCTGGTGAGCGACCCCAACCGCATCCGGCTGCGCTCGGCGCGCGAGGCGGGGCTGCGGACCTTCTTTGGCGACATCCTCTCGGAGGCGGCCGAGCACGGCCTGGAGGTGGTGAGCTTCGGTCAGGTCGTGGCGATGACCGACAACGACGCCTACAACACCCTTGTCGCTACCGACCTCGCGCCCGAATTCGGCCGCGAGAACGTGTTCCAGCTTCGCCGCACCCAGGAGGACGGCGCGCGCCACGCCCTGCCGGCAACGCTTGGCGGGCGGCGGATCGGCGGCGAACTCGACCATGCCGAGATCGCGCGGCGCATGGCGCAGGGCTGGGGCGTGCGCGCGACCCGGCTGACGGCGGATTACCCGCTCGGGGCGTGGCGCGCCGACAATCCCGAGGCGGTGCCGCTGGCCGAGATGCGGCCCTCGGGAGGGCTTGGCTTCATTGCGCGCGACGAAGAGCCCAAAGGCGGCGAGGATGTCCACCTCATCGCCCTGGCGCCGCCGCGCGAGACGGATGGCGCGCCGCCGCGACCCTCCGGCGATTGACGCGCGGGCGCGGGATGATAAACCGGCCTGCATCGCAGGATGAAAGGCGCGCCATGAACCTCTTTGACGATATCCGTTCGCTCGTGCTCGATACCCTCGCCGGGATGCAGGCCGGGAGCGCGCTGCCCGAGGGGCTGGACATGGCCAATGTCACGGTCGAGCCGCCGCGCGATGCCGGCCATGGCGACATGGCCACCAATGCCGCGATGGTGCTGGCCCGGCCTGCGGGCCTCAGGTCGCGCGACATCGCCGAAACGCTGGCCGCGCGGCTGAGTGCCGATCCGCGCATCACCAGCGCCGAAGTGGCCGGCCCCGGCTTTCTCAACCTGCGGCTGGCGCCGTCGCTCTGGCACGATGTGGTGCGCGCCGCGCTTGCGCAGGGCGCGGATTTCGGACGCTCCGACCTGGGCCAGAGCCGTCGCGTCAACGTCGAATACGTCTCGGCCAACCCGACCGGACCGCTGCATGTGGGTCATACGCGCGGCGCGGTGTTCGGCGATGCGCTGGCAAGCCTGCTGGATTTCGCGGGCTTCGATGTCACGCGCGAATATTACATCAACGATGGCGGCGCGCAGGTCGATGTGCTCGCCCGGTCGGTCTACCTGCGCTATCTGGAGGCGCACGGGCAGGAGGTGGCCTTCGCCGATGGCACCTATCCGGGCGATTACCTGATCGAGGTGGGCCGCGCGCTCAAAGACAAGGTGGGCGACGTCTATGTGGGCCAGCCCGAGGCGGTCTGGCTGGAGCCGATCCGCGATTTCGCGACAGAGGCGATGATGGACCTGATCCGCGCCGATCTCAAGTCGCTCGGCGTCGAGATGGACGTGTTCTTTTCCGAGAAGTCGCTCTATGGCACCGGCCTGATCGAGCGCGCCATCGAGGCGTTGCGTGAAAAGGGGCTGATCTATCGCGGCGTGCTGGAGCCGCCCAGGGGCAAGATGCCCGAGGACTGGGAGCCGCGCGAGCAGACGCTGTTCAGATCGACCGCGCACGGCGACGACGTGGACCGCCCGATCATGAAATCCGATGGCGGCTGGACCTATTTCGCGCCCGACATCGCCTATCACTATGACAAGATTTCGCGCGGCTTCGATCTGCTGATCGACGTGTTCGGGGCCGATCACGGCGGCTATGTCAAGCGGATGAAGGCCGCCGTCTCGGCGCTGTCGGACGGGCGTGTGCCGGTGGACATAAAGCTGTGCCAGCTGGTCAGGCTCTACAAGAACGGCGAGCCGTTCAAGATGTCCAAGCGCGCGGGCACCTTTGTCACCCTGCGCGACGTGGTGGGCGAGGTGGGCCCCGACGTGACCCGCTTTGTCATGCTCACGCGCAAGAACGACGCGCCGCTCGATTTCGACTTTGACAAGGTTCTTGAACAGTCGCGGGAAAACCCGGTCTTTTATGTGCAATATGCCAATGCGCGGGTGAACTCGGTGCTGCGCAAGGCGCGCGAGGCGGGAATCGCGGTGGATGACGCGGCGCTCGGGGCGGCGGATCTGGCCGGTCTCACCCATGAGGCGGAACTGGCGCTTGCCCGCAAGATCGCCGAATGGCCGCGCCTTGTCGAGATTGCCGCGCGCGCGAACGAGCCGCACCGGGTGGCGTTTTTCCTCTACGATCTGGCCTCCGAATTGCACGGGTTGTGGAACCGGGGCCATGACGATCCGGCGCTGCGCTTTCTGCAAGAGGGCGATCCGGCCACATCGGCGGCAAAAATCGCGCTTGTGCGCGCGGCGGCGGTTGTGATTTGCGCCGGGCTTGGTATCCTTGGCGTTACTCCGGTGGACGAGATGCGCTGAACGCCGCCGCGCCCCGGACCAGAGCAGGCAGATAATCCCCGGCGGCAACGTATCGCCGGAGAACGAGAGGCAGAGCATGGCAGATTTTCACATATCCGGGGGCACCCCCGTCCATGGGCCGCGTCGCGTGTCGGTGGCGGGGCTGGTGAATGTGGCGGGGGCGGTGATCTCGCTGGCGCTGCTCGGTGGTATCGGCGTCTGGGGCTATGGCATGGTGATGCGCGATGTCTCGGGCGTGCCGGTGGTGCGCGCGCTGGAGGGGCCTATGCGCGAGGCTCCCGAGGATCCCGGCGGACAACCCGCCGCCCATCAGGGGCTTGCCGTCAACAAGGTGGCCGGCGAAGGCACCGCCGCCCCGCCGCCCGATCGGGTAATCATCGCGCCGCAACCTCTCGATCTGATGGCCGAAGATGCGATGCGACCCGCCCCGGCCCCTGCGCACGGCATCCCGGTGCCGCGCCCGCAGCCTGCCGGCGTGCACCTTGCCGTGCTGCGCGAGGAGGTGGCTGATGCACCGCCCGTGCCGGCGTCGGCACCTGCTCCGGCGCGGATCCCTGCGGTCAGCGGTGGCTTGGGGCAGTCGCTGCGCCCGCGCATCCGCCCCGCAAGCGCCGATCCCGTGGCCTTTGCGCTTGCCGCGGCCATGGCCGCCCCGACAGCGAGGGAGGTCGAGCCCGATAACCTGCCCGTCGGCACACGGCTGGCGCAGCTTGGTGCCTTCGACTCCGCCGAGGTGGCGCGCGCCGAATGGGAGCGGCTCAGCGCGCTTCTCGGCGACCTGCTGGAGGGCAAGTCGCGCGTGGTGCAGCGCGCAGAGAGCGGCGGGCGGGTCTTCTACCGGCTGCGCGCGGCCGGCTTCGAGGATCTCGCCGATGCGCGGCGCTTCTGCTCGGCGATGCAGGCCGAAAAGGCCGAGTGCATTCCGGTGGTCACCAGGTGAACCGCTATGGCGCGGTGATCCTTGACGCCGAGGGGCTTCGGCTGACGGCCGGGGAAAAGGCGCTCTTTCGAGAGTCCCGGCCTTTCGGCTTTATCCTTTTCGCGCGCAATATCGACACGCCCGATCAGGTGCGCGCGCTTGTGTCGGAACTGAGCGAGGCCGCCGGGCACGAGGCCGTCATAACCATAGATCAGGAGGGCGGGCGCGTGCAGCGCCTGCGCGCGCCGTTCTGGCGTGACTGGCCCGCGCCGCTCGACCAGGTGGCGGCGGCGGGCACGCGGGCGGCCGAGGCGATGTATCTGCGCTACCGGCTCATCGCCGCCGAGCTTCACGATCTTGGCATCGACAGCAATTGCGCGCCGCTGGTGGATGTGGCGGGCGCGCTCACGCATCCTTTCCTGCGCAACCGCTGCTATGGCGAAACGCCGGCGCAGGTGGCCGAAATCGGCCGCGCCGTGGCCGACGGGCTGTTGGCGGGCGGCGTTTTGCCGGTGGTCAAGCATATTCCCGGCCATGGTCGCGCGAGCGCCGACAGCCACCACGACCTGCCGCGTGTTGACTGCATGAAGAGCGATCTGCAAGATATTGATTTTCCGCCGTTCAAGGCGCTGGATTATCTGCCCATGGCGATGACCGCGCATGTGGTCTATGCGGCTCTGGACGATCGGCCCGCGACGCTCTCGCCCTCGGTCATCGCCACGATCCGCGACGAGATCGGCTTTGATGGCCTGCTGATGACCGATGACATCTCGATGAAGGCGCTTTCGGGCGATCTGGCCGCGCGCGCGCGTCAGGCCCTCGCGGCGGGATGTGACGTGGTGCTGCATTGCAACGGCTCTCTGGCGGAGCGTCAGGCCGTGGCCGACGCGGCGGGCGGAATGACCACGACCGCGCAGGCCCGCGCCGAGGCCGCGATGGCCTGCCGCCGCCGCCCCGATCCGGTTGACATTTCCGCCCTCGCGGCGCAGCTTGATGCGCTGACGGGCGGACGGATGCATGGCTGAGGACGATTTCGACGACGGGGCAAGGCTGGTGCCTCTGGCCGAGCGGCTGGCGGCAGAGGCGCTCATCGTCGATGTGGACGGGTTCGAGGGGCCGCTTGATTTGCTCCTGACGCTGTCTCGCACGCAAAAGGTCGATCTGCGGCGCATTTCCGTTTTGGAACTGGCGCAGCAATACCTTGCCTTCGTCGAGCGCGCCAAGGCGCTGCGGCTGGAGCTTGCCGCCGATTATCTGGTCATGGCGGCGTGGCTGGCGTTCCTGAAATCGCGCCTCCTGCTGCCTCCGGACCCGACCGAGGACGGCCCGTCGGGCGAGGAACTGGCCGCCCATCTCGCGTTTCAGCTCGAACGCTTGCAGGCGATGCGCGAATGCGCCGCGCGGCTCATGGGGCGCGACCGACTGGGGCGCGATTTCTTTGCGCGCGGCCTGCCCGAGGACGTGACGCGCCGCCGCGAGACGCGCTATACGGCGACGTTGCTCGATCTGATGCAGGGCTATGCGCGCATCCGCACCCGCGACGAGTTTCGTCCTTTCGTCATGGACCGGGACGCGATTTTCACCATGGAACAGGCACTTGAGCGGTTGCGCGGGCTGATCGGCTTTGCCGGAACCTGGACCGATATATCGCGCTACCTGCCAGAGGGGTTCACCGTCGATCCCGTGCGGCGGCGTTCGGCCACGGCGTCCACCTTCGCCGCCGCGCTGGAACTGGTCAAGGAGGGGCGCGTGGAGCTGCGCCAATCGGAGATCTTCGCGCCCCTTGAACTGCGGCGAAAGGATTAGGGGCGTGTCGCAGGATACCGAAGAAAAAGAAGAAAGCCTGTTCAAAGCGCCCCCCATGGCAGAACAGGAGCGCATGATCGAGGCGATGCTTTTCGCCTCTGCCGCGCCTCTCGACACGCGCGAGATGGCGGCGCGGATGCCGCACGGCAGCGATCCCGCCGAGGCGCTGGTGCATCTGCGAAAACGGTATGAAAGCCGGGGGGTTCGGGTGGTCAGGGTGGGCGACGGCTGGGCGATGCGCACCGCGCCCGACCTTGGCTATCTGATGCGCCGCGAGGTGGTCGAGACGCGCAAGCTGAGCCGCGCGGCGATCGAGACGCTGGCCATCATCGCCTATCATCAGCCGGTGACGCGCGCCGAGATCGAGGAGATCCGCGGCGTTTCGGTCAGTCGTGGAACCGTCGATCAACTGCTTGAAATGGAATGGATTCGCTTTGGCCGGCGCAAGATGACGCCGGGGCGTCCGGTGACCTTCGTGGTCACCGAGAGCTTTCTCGACCATTTCGGTCTGGAAAGCGCGCGCGACCTGCCCGGCCTGAAGGAATTGCGCGCGGCGGGGCTGCTCGACAACCGCCCGCCGCCGGGGGTGTTGCCTCGGCCCGGCGATGGCGACGAGGATGAGAACGCGCCGGGGCAGACCGAGTTTTTCGAGGATTGAGCGGAAAATCTTGCGGATATTCACGGTTCGTTAGCGGTTTTCGGTCACGCTGCTCGCAAATCAGCATGTTTCGTGTCTATATGAAGGAGGTGGCAGCGAGAGGAGTGGCGGAATGAATGTCAATCAGGCGATCAACATGGTGATCCGCATCATCATGCGGCGCGTGATGCGCCAGGGTATGAACAAGGGCGTCGATACGATGTCGGGAGGGGCGACGCGGCCCGGCCCCGACGGGCGCAAGACGGCCCGGCGGACGCGACAGGCGATGAAGCTCGGGCGGCGCATGGGGCGGTTCTGAAACGGCGGGTGGCAGGGCGCGGTTTCGAGGCGCCGCCCCTGTGTCGTGGCGGTGCCCGCGCGGTGCTGGCGCACGGGCAGGACGTGGTGCTGGCGCGCGGGCGGGAAACCGGTGTCAGAGGATCTTCTGCCCGGTCTTTTCCCAGTCGGCCATGAAGGCGGCAAGCCCCTTGTCGGTGAGCGGGTGCGCGGCCATGGCCTTGATGACGGCGGGCGGCGCGGTCATCACGTCGGCGCCCAAGAGCGCGGACTGGCAGGCGTGGTTGACCGTGCGGATCGAGGCCGCGAGGATCTGGGTCTCGAACCCGTAATTGTCGTAGATCGTGCGGATATCGGCGATGAGATCCATGCCGTCGAGGTTGATGTCGTCAAGCCGCCCGATGAAGGGCGAGATGAACGTGGCCCCCGCCTTGGCCGCCAGAAGCGCCTGATTGGCCGAGAAACAAAGCGTCACGTTGACCATGTGTCCCTCGCCCGACAGCACCTTGCACGCCTTCAGCCCGTCCCAGGTGAGCGGCACCTTGACGGCGATGTTGGGGGCGATGGCGGCGAGCTTGCGGCCCTCTTCGATCATTGCCCCGGAGTCGAGCGCCACGACCTCGGCGCTGACCGGGCCTTCGACGAGGGCGGCGATTTCGCGCGTCACCTCGAGAATGTCGCGCCCCGATTTGAGGATCAGCGAGGGGTTGGTGGTCACGCCATCGACCATGCCCAGATCGTTCAACTCGGCGATCTGGTCGATTTCTGCGGTATCGACAAAGAATTTCATGGGCCTGCCCTTTCCGGTGTCCGGGTTGTCTCGGGTCCGGCTTTACCGCATAGATCGGGGGCCTGAAACCCCGCAAAGGAGCGATTGCGCGTGAACCTGCCCGAGCATTTCGACGAGGGCGCGCTGGTGGCGGTGCTGACCGCGCAGCCGGTTGGAGGCCCGCTCGACTATCTCGCGCCCGAGGGCGGTGTGGGCCTGGGCGATTTCGTCGAGGTGCCGCTTGGGCCGCGCCGGATCATGGGTGTGGTCTGGGGGCCGGGCGAGGGCGGGTTCGACCTCAAGAAGGCGCGCAAGGTGGGCCGCGTGCTCGATCTGGAGCCGATGCGCGGCGAGTTGCGCGACTTTCTGGCGCGCGCGGCGGCCTATACGCTGACGCCGCTGCCCATGATGCTGCGGCTGGCGACGCGCGCGCCGGGGCTGGCCGATCCGCCGGGCGCGCACAGGATTTACCGGTTGGGCGGGGGGCCGCCCGCGCGGCTGACCGAGGCGCGCGCGCGGGTGCTGGCGGTGCTGCGCGAGCATGGCGGTCTGGGCTTTGGCCTGCGCGACCTGTGCGATCTGGCGGGGGTGAGCGCGGGGGTCATCAAGGGGCTGGCGGCCCACGGCGCGCTGATCGAGCAGACCGCGCCGCGCGATGCGCCCTACCCGAGGCTTGACCCGGACCGCCCCGCGAAACACCTGACCGAGGACCAGGCGGCAGCAGTCGAGGCGCTCGGCGCGGGGCTGCGCGCGGGGGGCTATGGCACCACGCTTTTGCGCGGGGTGACGGGGTCGGGCAAGACCGAGGTTTACCTCGAGGCGGTGGCCGAATGCCTGCGCCAGGGGCGGCAGGCGCTGGTGCTCCTGCCCGAGATCGCGCTGACGGCGGAATTTATCACCCGTGTCGAGGCACGGTTCGGCACCCGCCCCGCCGAGTGGCATTCGGGCGTGACCATGGCCGAGCGGCGCCGGGTCTGGAAGATGGCCGGGCAAGGGGGCGTGCCGATGGTGGTGGGGGCGCGTTCGGCGCTGTTCCTGCCGTTCCGCGATCTGGGGTTGATCGTGGTCGATGAAGAGCATGACGGCGCCTACAAGCAGGAGGATGGCGTGCTTTATCATGCGCGCGACATGGCGGTGCTGCGCGCGTCGATCTGCGGGGCGCGGGCGGTGCTGGCCTCGGCCACGCCGAGCCTCGAGAGCTGGGCCAATGCCGAGGCCGGGAAATACGCGCGGCTTGACCTCGCGTCGCGCTTCGGGGTGGCGGTGATGCCGGAGATCGCGGCGATCGACCTGCGCGCCGAGGCGGTGCCGGCGGGGCGATGGGTGTCGCCCACCTTGCGGCGCGCGGTGGCCGAGCGGCTGGCGGCGGGCGAGCAGGCGATGCTGTTTCTCAACCGGCGCGGCTATGCGCCGGTAACGGTGTGCCGCGCCTGCGGCCATCAGATCGGGTGCGAGCAATGCGACGCGCGCATGGTCGAGCACCGGTTCCACAATCGCCTTGTCTGCCACCAATGCGGCGAGAGCGCGCCGATGCCGGTGGTCTGCCCCTCCTGCGGGGTCGAGGGGCGCATGGCCCCGGTCGGGCCGGGGGTGGAGCGGCTGGCCGAGGAGGCGGCGGCGCTGTTCCCCGAGGCGCGAATCGCAGTGCTGTCGTCGGACCTGTTCGCCTCGGCGCGCGCCCTGAAAGAGCAGATCAGCGCGATTGCCGGGGGGGGAGCGGATATCATCATCGGCACGCAACTGGTGGCCAAGGGGCACAACTTTCCGCTGCTGACGCTGGTGGGGGTGATCGACGCCGACCTGGGGCTTCAGGGCAGCGACCTGCGCGCCGCCGAGCACACCTTTCAGCTCATGCGGCAGGTGGCGGGGCGGGCGGGGCGCGCCGAGCGGCCGGGGCGCGCGCTGCTTCAGACCCATCAGCCCGAGCATCCGGTGATCCGCGCGATCCTTGGCGGCGACGAGGAGGGGTTCTGGCGCGCCGAGGCGCGCGAGCGGCAGGCGGCGGGGGTGCCGCCCTATGGCCGGATGGCGGGGATCATCCTGTCCTCGCCCGACATGAAGGCCGCGTTCGATCTGGGCGGGTGGCTGGCGCGCAACGACGGGCCGCTGCGCGCGGCAGGGGCCGAGGTTTTCGGCCCCGCGCCGGCGCCGATCGCGCGGATCAGGGGGCGGCACCGGGTGCGGCTTCTGATCAAGGCCCCCAGGGGCGCGGCGCTTCAGGCGGCGCTGACGCAATGGCTCGCGCCGGTGAAACTACCCGCGCGGATGCGTCTCGCGGTGGATATCGACCCGCAGAGCTTTTACTGAGGCGCGATCACACCCCGCGCGACATGGCCGCGACCCCGGTGCGCGCCATCTCGTGAAGGCCGAGCGGGCGCATGAGATCGGCGAATGCGTCGATCTTTTCCGGGCCGCCGGTGATCTCGAAGACAAAGCTGGTGAGCGTGCTGTCCACCACCTTGGCGCGGAAGATGTCCGCCAGCCGCAGCGCCTCGACGCGCTTTTCGCCCTCGCCTGCCACCTTGAGAAGCGCCAGCTCACGCTCGACGCTTGCGCCCTCGACGGTCAGGTCATGCACCTCGTGGACCGGCACGATGCGGCCAAGCTGGGCCTTGATCTGCTCGATCACCTGCGGCGTGCCGGTGGTGACGATGGTGATGCGCGAGGTGTGGCCGGTATGGTCCACCTCGGCCACGGTGAGGCTGTCGATATTGTAGCCGCGCCCCGAGAAGAGGCCAATCACCCGCGCGAGCACGCCCGGCTCGTTATCGACGATCACGGCGAGCGTATGGGTCTCCTGCACGTCCGAGAATTGCGGGCGCAGGTTATAGGCGGAATGCCTGGACGAGCCTTTTTTGATTTTCAGGGCGGACATTCTTCAATCCTTCAGGTTGTTGAGCCGTTCAAGGGTTCTCATTAATGTGGGGCAGCGTTCTGCAGCGGTTTCGATATTCCATTGGCGCTTTACAAACTCTGTGAGGCGAAAGTTGAAGCCAGGCCCAACTTTCGCATCACCTTTTGCGTCCGGGCAGATTTCATCACGATATCTTGGACTCGTTTTGGCCAACTGGATGATGGCACCTTTCGGGTCAGAAAGCTCTTCGGGATTTCCGGTAATTCCTTGATTTGGAATACCAAGATATTCTGCAATCCCGTCGCTATCTCCCAACAGCCAAGCCTCTGACTCTCTTTTGACTATCGAAAGAATAAATTGCCGAGGCAAATCGGTAATATTGTGTTTGCTAAGCAAGTCCGCCCGGGCAGAAGGAGGACATTCTTTCCTATCAAGATCAATCATAACAAAAAATGGGTAGTTCCTAGACGTGTCCAAATATGACGGAAATTTCTCGATGACGCCATCAATGCCACCTTGTCGGGGACGAATTGACTGAAAAGTCAATTCAGGCAAGACACGTTCAACGCAGCGTCGCGCCAAAGCTTCGGAAACTTCATCTTCACCACTGAAATAGATCCAGCGCACGTCTATATGTCCAAAGCGAACTGTTCACCACGGGCGAGAACCACATCTCCGGGCGGAATGCCGTTTTGGATAGCGATCCGCTCCGGTTCCGTTGGCGGTTCAATACGTGAACCTTCAACGCCAGGTATTATCGTGAATATACTGCTACTCGGTATGCCCTTATTGGACAGTAATGCGTAGCTGTGGGTTGTTACAAAAACCTGATTATCGCGTTTGCCGATTTTGTAAAACAGGCGATGAAGTTGCCTGACAATTTCTTCGTTAAGGCTTAACTCAGGTTCTTCAAGAAGCAGCGGTGCGGAATGATCTTCTTGGAGGAGCCAGAGAAGCGCTATCAAGCGTAGTGTTCCATCTGACAGTTGATCTTCCAGTTGTCGCGCTGGCAAAGGGCGGTGAGTTTGATACCGCATCTCGATATGCGGCCTGCCTTCCTTGTCTACAATAAACTGTAAGGCGTCCAGCCCGGGCACAATTTCATGAAGAGCCTTCGATATCTTCTTAAGGCGTGCATCACGCGTTTTATTGGCTGTGTCGGCGATACGCTTCATAAAGGCTTGCCCAAATGGATCGTCGGGTAACAGGTGTCCAGATATCCGTTCTCCAAACTTGACGAGTTGGGGCACCAAGTGGACGTAGGTAATTTGTGAAAAATAACGGGACAGTTCACGAAATTCTTTGTTTTGCGCCGCTTGCTCAAGATACGTGACTGCAAGTTGATCTTCGTCATCGACTTCATGGTCGTAGGGTCGATCGACGAGCACTTCTTCATTGTGTTTAACAATCTCTTTCGCCACTAGGGGACGAGACTTGGAGGACCTCGAAAGGATTGCGAGATGGTAAGTCCAAGTATCAGGGCCATCTGACAACGAAACCGTTATCTCCAGATTGGTACTGCCTTTCTTTTTTCCGGCCCCCCGCGCGTGCAAACAACGCACTTTGGAGAAACCGCCACGCTCGTTGAGGGCGGTCTGCAATCCGCCCCCGATTGGTTTTGCGATATCACGAAGGAAACGCAGCGCATCGAGAAAATTCGACTTTCCCGAGGCGTTCGGGCCAACCAGATATATTACGTCCGCCTTGATTTCGACGTTCGCTGACCGGAAGTTTCTCCAGTTCTTTAATTCTATTTTCTGGATGCGCATGACGTTTCCTAAATGAGTTAGCCGTTATGCGGTGGGTGGGCACTCACCCTACGGATTGCGGCGGCGGTTGGCATCCCCCCTTACACCAGCACCGCGCCGCCTTCCTTGATGGCGTCCTTGGTGCTTGCCTCGCCCAGCAGCATCTTGTTGTGCGGCTCGCCCGACGGGATCATCGGAAAGCAGTTCTCGTGCTTTTCCACCAGACAGTCGAAGATCACCGGCCCGTCGTAATCGAGCATCTCCATGATCGCGTCATCCAGATCGGCGGGGTCGCGGCACTGGATGCCCCTGGCCCCGAACGCCTCGGCCAGCTTGACGAAATCGGGCAGCGATTCTGACCAGGAATGCGAATACCGCTCGCCATGCAGCAATTCCTGCCACTGGCGCACCATGCCGAGGCGTTCGTTGTTGAGGATGAACTGCTTGACCGGCAGGCGGTACTGGATCGCGGTGCCCATCTCCTGCATGTTCATCAGCCACGACGCCTCTCCGGCGACATTGATGACCAGCGCGTCGGGATGCGCGATCTGCACCCCGATGGAGGCCGGAAAGCCGTAGCCCATGGTGCCCAGCCCCCCGGAGGTCATCCAGCGGTTGGGATCGTCAAACCGCAGATATTGCGCCGCCCACATCTGGTGCTGGCCCACCTCGGTGCAGATATAGCGGTCGCGCGCCCTGGTCAGCGTCTCGAGGCGCTGGAGGGCATATTGCGGCTTGATGGTGGGGCCGGATTGCGTGAACTTCAGGCAATCGACGCGGCGCCAGTCCTCGATCTGCCCCCACCATTTGGCGATGGCCTCGGCGTTCACCTTGCGCCCGCGCGCCTTCCAGACCTTGAGCACGTCCTCGAGCACATGGGCGATGTCGCCGACGATGGGAATGTCGGTCTTGATCACCTTGTTGATCGAGGACGGGTCGATGTCGATATGCGCCTTGGTGCTGTCGGGGCTGAACGCATCCAGCCGCCCGGTGATCCGGTCGTCGAAGCGCGCGCCGATATTGATCATCAAGTCACAGCCATGCATGGCCATGTTGGCCTCGTATAGCCCGTGCATCCCCAGCATCCCCAGCCAGTGTTTGCCCGAGGCGGGATAGGCCCCGAGGCCCATCAGCGTCGAGGTGACGGGGATGCCCGTGGCCTCGACCAGTTCGCGCAGGAGCTGGCTGGCCGCCGGGCCGGAATTGATCACGCCGCCGCCGGTGTAGAAGATCGGGCGTTTGGCCTTCTCCAGCGCTGCAACCAGATCGGTGATCCCCTCGATATCGCCCTTGACCTGCGGCTGGTAGTGATGCGTGCGCGCCTTTTGCGGCGGGACATATTCGGCCGAGGCGAATTGCACGTCCTTGGGGATGTCGATGAGCACCGGGCCGGGGCGGCCCGAGGTGGCGACATGGAACGCCTGGTGGATGATGTCCGAAAGGTTCTTCGTATCCGAGACCAGCCAGTTATGCTTGGTGCAGGGGCGCGTGATGCCGACGGTATCGGCCTCCTGAAAGGCGTCGGTGCCGATCATGAAGGTGGGCACCTGCCCTGTCAGCACGACAAGCGGGATGCTGTCCATCAGCGCATCGGTCAGGCCCGTCACCGCGTTGGTGGCACCCGGGCCGGAGGTCACGAGCACGACGCCGGGCCTGCCGGTAGAGCGCGCATAGCCCTCGGCGGCATGGACCGCGGCCTGTTCGTGGCGCACGAGGATGTGGCGGATGTCGTTTTGCTGGAAAATCTCGTCATAGATCGGGAGCACGGCACCGCCGGGATAGCCGAACACGACATTCACGCCCTGATCCCTGAGGGCCTGAACCACCATTTTCGCGCCGCTCATCTGACGTGTCATCGTTCTTGCTCCGTTTATGACGTCATCCCGATCCGCATGAAAAAGCCCCCGGTCGGATGGCGGGGGCGCATGGGGTGCCGAAATGGTCTTCCGTTACCGGCCCATGCGCCTTTTGCCTACGATAAGGACAATCCCCGACATGGACCGCCGACTCCCTTGCTGCGTGGCGGCGACATTAGGAGGGGGGGCAAGGGGCGTCAAGCAGGGTTTGCGGATAAAATGTCGCGCGGGGCGTGAAATCTTTGCATTTATTGCGCAAGGTCGGATCGTTGCGTTATCCGGCCTGATGCGCCGCCGCGAGAAAGGCCCTGATGCGCGCGCTGTCCTTGACGCCGGGCGCGGATTCGACGCCTGACGAGACATCGACCTGACGCGCGCCGGTACGCGCAATGGCAAGGGCCACGTTCCGGGGTGTCAGGCCGCCGGCAAGCAGCCATGGGCGCGGCCAGTCCACGTCTGCGATGAGCGACCAGTCAAAGGCTTCGGCATTTCCGCCGGGGCGGGTGGCGTCTCCGGGCGGCTTGGCGTCCACAAGCAGTTGATCGGCCACCGCGCCATAGGTCTCGATCAGCGGCAGGTCATCGGCAGAGGCGATGCCGATGGCCTTGATTACCGGCAGGCCGTAGCGCGCGCGCACCTCGCTCACGCGGGCGGGCGTCTCGGAGCCGTGCAGTTGCAGGAAATCCACCGGCACCCCGGCGCAGAGCGCGTCGAGCGTGGCATCGTCCGCGTCCACCGTCAGGGCCACCTTGGCGACGCCCGGCGGCACGTCGAGCGCCAGCGCGCGGGCGGCGGGCAGCGACAGGTTGCGCGGCGATTTCGCAAAGAAGACAAAGCCCACATAGGCCGCGCCCCCCGCCACGGCGGCGGCGACATGCGCCGCCTCGGTGAGGCCGCAGATCTTGACGCGCACGGGGGGGGGCATGGCGCGTCAGCTTGCCTTGTCGAGCAGGGCGAGCACTTCGTCGCCGTCCTTGGCGTGTTCCCCGCGCAGGCGGGCGACCTCGGCGCGCAGGCTGGCCAGTTCGCGCGCCTGCCGGGCCGCGGCGGCGCGTTCGCCCGCCTCCCGGATCCATTCCCAGATGAACCCCACGATCAGGCCAAAGGCAATCGCGCCGAAGATCACCACGAAAAGCGGCAGATCGTAGGTCGGGTTGAGCGCGGCAAAGCCCGCCAGCTCGTCGGGCAGCACCCGCAGCGTGACCGTGTTGCGATTGGCCAGCGCGACAAGCACCAGCGCAAGGCCGAAAATGGCGATGGAGGCGTAGCGGATATAGCGCATGGATCAGTGCCCGTTGAGCCGGTCGCGCAACAGCTTGCCGGTCTTGAAGAAGGGGACGCGCTTTTCCTCGACCTCCACGCTCTCGCCGGTGCGGGGGTTGCGCCCCGTGCGCGCGTCGCGCGTCTTGACCGAGAAGGCGCCGAAGCCGCGCAGCTCGACCCGGTTTCCCCGGGCGAGTGCGTCGGTGATCTCGTTGAAGATGGTGTTCACGATTTTCGCCACATCGCGCTGATGGAGGTGCGGGTTTTCATCGGCGATTTTCTGGATCAGTTCGGACCGGATCATTCGGCGGCTCCCCTCGGCATTGCCTGGCAGATATCATGTTTGGCGGCGACTATAGCCAGAATGGCGCGAAACCGAAATGGAAAGCTACGGGCAAAGCGCGGAAAAGGTGGAAATTTCCCCGCATCGACGCGGGCCGGGCGCGGCGAGTGGCCGTCTCGGTCCCGGCGGCATCGGCCCCGGACGGGAGGCCACGCATGATTCGCAACCACCGATGGACTTTCGGGCGGGTGCGGAACAGGCCGCGTCCGGCCGGGCAGAGGGGCGCGGCGCTCTTGCCGCTCATGGAGGGAAGCCTGCATGGCGCGGGACAGGCAACGCGACCGATGGCGCCGCCGCATATGCGTTCCGGCGATTGCCGAGACCACGCGGATGTGTCAGAAGCATCCCCAAGGTGACAACAAGACATGAGGTCGGCCGATGACCGATTACGCCGCGCGGCGCACCATGATGGTGGATACGCAGATCCGTCCTTCCGATGTGACCAAGTTCCCGATCATCGACGCCATGCTGCGCGTTCCGCGCGAGGCGTTCGTGCCCGCGCGTCTGCGCGAGGCGGCCTATCTGGGTGAAAACCTCGATCTGGGCGAGGGGCGCGTGATGCTGGAGCCGCGCACGCTTGCCAAGATGCTCGACGCGCTCGGGGTCGAGGGCGACGATCTGGTGCTCGACATCGGCCCGATGCAGGGCTATTCGGCGGCGGTGATCGCGCGAATGGCCGAGGCGGTCGTCGGACTGGAAGAGGATCCCGCCCTCGTCGAGGAGGCGCAGCGCCTGCTGGTTGCGACCGGTGCCGACAATGTGGTGATGATAGCGGGCCGGCTGGCCGAGGGCGCGCCGGATCACGGGCCCTATGACGTTATTGTCATCGAGGGCGCGGTGGAGCATCTGCCCGAGGCGATCATCGATCAGCTCAAGGACGGCGGGCGTATTGCTTGCCTGTTCTCGGAGGGGCCGCTCGGCGTGGTGCGGATCGGCTACAAGATTGACGGTCAGGTGACCTGGCGATACGGGTTCAACGCCGGAGCACCGGTCCTGCCGGGGTTCGAGAAACGGGCGGCGTTCGCGCTCTGAGGGCGGTGACAGGAGACAGGCGATGGCGGGAATGATCGGGTGTTTGAAACGGGTCGGGACGCTTGGCCTGGCGGGACTGGTGCTTGTCGGCACGCTCGGGGCGGCGCGTGCCGAGACGCTGGGCGATGCGCTGCGAGACGCTTATATCAACAGCGGACTGCTGCAACAGAACCGGGCGCTGTTGCGTGCCGCCGACGAGGATGTGGCGCAGGCCGTGGCCGCGCTTCGCCCGATCATCGACTGGACGGCGGGGGTCGTCCGCGATTTCAACCGTGTCAGGTCGGGATCCTCCAACACGCTCAACCCCGGCGCCAACAGCACCGCCGAAACCACGGCCAATGTCGGCGTTACCGCGTCGCTTCTGATTTATGATTTCGGGCGCAGCGATTTCCTGACCGAGGCGGCCAAGGAGACCGTGCTGGCCACGCGCGAGACCCTGCGCAGCGTCGAGCAACTGGTTCTTCTGACCGCCGTGCAGGCCTATATGAATGTGATCCGAAACCGCGAATTCGTCGATCTTCGACGCAACAACCTGCGGCTTCTGCAAGAGGAACTGCGCGCGGCCAATGACCGGTTCGAGGTGGGCGAGGTGACGCGCACCGATGTGGCGCAGGCCGAGGCGGCGGTGGCGCTTGCCGAAAGCGGCCTGGCGGTGGCCGAGGGGGATCTCGCGCGCGCCATCGAGGAATTTCTTCAGGCGGTGGGGCGTGCTCCGGGGTCGCTGCGCACGCCCGGCGATCTGCCAGCGCTGGCCGGCGATGTGGATGCGGCCAAGGCCGCGGCGGTGCGCCGCCATCCCGATATTCTCAGCGCGCAGCGCAACGTGACGGTGGCCGAGCTTAACATGGGCGCGGCGGCGGCGGCCAAGCTGCCCTCGGTGAACCTGACCGGGCGGCTCGGGGTGGATGAGGAACTGACGGGCCGGGGCTTTTCGCGTGCGGGCAGTGTCGGGGTGCAATTGCGCGGGCCGATCTATCAGGGCGGGCGGATCAGTTCGCTGGAGCGGCAGGCGCGGGCGCAGCGCGACGCGCAACTCGCGCGGCTGCATCTCGCCGGGCTTCAGGTCAAGCAGGATGTCGGCAATGCCTATGCCAACCTGCGCGCCGCGCGCGCCGCGCGCACGGCCAATATCGAGGCGGTTCGTGCCGCGCGGGTCGCCTTCGAGGGCACGCGCGAAGAGGCCATGCTGGGCGCGCGCACCACGCTCGACGTGCTTGATTCCGAGCAGAACCTGCTCGATTCGCAGGCCAATCTCATCTCGGCCAATGTCGATGTGGTGATCGCGGCCTATTCGGTGCTGGCGGCCATGGGCGAGTTGACGGTGCGGGATCTGAACCTGAATGTGCCGACTTACGATCCGGGGGCCTATTATGATCTGGTCAAGACCGCGCCGGTGCCGATCAGCCCGCAGGGCAAACAGCTCGACCGTGTGCTGCGCGCGATCGGGCAGCAGTGAACGAGGCCCGAGCCGGTTGTATTTGTCGCGCTTCGAGGGTAGGGTTTTGCGTGAACAGGGGGCCGTGAGCAGGCAAGAGGGCAAGCATGTCCGACACGGTGATTAAAGTCGATATCGAGGGAGACGAGGCGTCTGTCCGTCAGGTTTGTTCGGGCAAGTCGGTCGCGCGTTTGATCCTGACCCCGTCGCAGCGGATAGATACGACCCGCGCCCCAGAGGAGGTGGCGGGGACGAAGGCCGCGCCGATCGCGCGTGACGAGGCCGTGCTCGATGAGGAGGCGCTGCGCGATCTGGTGGTCGAGATCGTCCGCGAAGAGTTGATGGGCACACTTGGCGAGCAGATCACCCTCAACGTGCGCAAGCTGGTGCGCAGAGAGATCAACCGCGCGCTGACGTCCCGGAATTTCGACTAGCGGATTTCCCGCCGGGCGGGAGGCGCGGCAAGCGCGAGCAGTCGATCAAGGTCCATCCATCGCTCCAGATGGCGGGCGAGCCCGTCGAGCGTGTTGTCGACGCCTGTCTCATACAGCAGGTCCGACACCGCGCCGAGATCCGCCAGGAAAGCCGCGCGAAAGGCGTCCTCGGCAAACAGCCCGTGCAGATAGGTGCCCTGAATGCGCCCGTCGGGCGATTGCGCGCCCTCATTCCGGTCGCCCACCATGAGCCAGCCGCGCGCGCAATCGGGGCCGGTGGTCTCGCCCAGGTGGATCTCGTAGCCGCGCACCGCTGTGCCCCATGTCGCGTGCCGCGCCTGCGTGACGCCAAGCCGCTTGCGCGGGCGCAGCACGGTGTCAACGTCGAGATGGCCCAACCCCGCGACCGCGCCGGGCGGCCCCTCTATCCCGTCGGGATCGGCGATGCGGCGGCCCAGCATCTGATACCCGCCACAGACGCCCAGCACCCGGCCCTTGCGGCGGATATGGGCGGCCAGGTCGATATCCCAACCGTTGGTGCGAAAGGTCTCCAGATCGGCGATGGTGGATTTGCTGCCCGCCAGCAGGATCAGGTCGGCATTGGCGGGCAGGGGCTTGCCCGCAGGCACGATCTCGACGGTGAGATTCGGCTCATTTCCAAGCGGCGTGAGGTCGTCGAAATTGGAAATCATGCCCAGATGCGGCACCGCGATGTGCAGCCCGGCGCCCGCGCGCCGGACGCTGCCGAGGTCCTGCACATCCTCGGGCGGCAGGCGCCAGGCGTGCTCGAACCACGGCACCACCCCGAGCGAGGGCCAGCCGGTTCGATCGGCAATCGCGCGCTCGCCGTCGCGGAAAAGGTCGATATCGCCGCGAAACTTGTTGACGGCAAAGCCCCGGATCATTGCCGCGTCGGCGGGGTCGATCACCGCTTTCGTGCCCACGATCTGTGCGATCACCCCGCCCCGGTCGATATCGCCCACGAGGATCACCGGCACGCCCGCGGCGCGGGCAAAGCCCATATTGGCGATGTCGCCCGCGCGCAGGTTGATCTCGGCGGGGCTGCCCGCACCCTCGACCAGCACCAGATCGGCGCTCTGGCTCAGGCGGTGGAAACTTTCCAGCACCGCGCCCAGAAGGCGGGGCCTTTGGCGCGTGTAATCGCCCGCGTTCAGGCTGCCTGCGGGATGGCCCTGCACGATGACCTGCGCGCCGCGTGCGCCCTCGGGCTTGAGCAGGACGGGGTTCATGTCGGTGTGTGGCGCGCGGCCTGCGGCGCGGGCCTGAAGCGCCTGTGCGCGACCGATCTCGCCGCCATCCTCGGTCACGGCGGCGTTGTTGGACATGTTCTGCGGCTTGAACGGCGCGACCGAGAGGCCCCGCAGAGAGAAGGCGCGCGCCAGCCCCGCGACAATGAGGGATTTGCCGACATTCGAGCCGGTGCCCTGAATCATGATCGCGGGCGTCATTCGGGCCTCGCAAAAGCGAAGGCCCCGCCGCGGGGCGACGGGGCCGAATATTCTGGCTGCGGCCGCGCGCTCAGGCGGCCTCGGCCTCGGCCTGCGCGGCGGCATGGCGGCGCTCGCTTTCTTCGCGCGAGAGGGCGACCGAGGTGCGCACGCCCTTGCCGACGAATTCCATCAGCCCCTTGACCACGCGCTCGTTCGGGTCGATCCCGGCACAGCTCAGCACCTCGCGCCCGTCGCGCGAACGCGCCCAGCGGGCGATCTGTTCGGGGCCGTTGCCATATTTCTTGTCGTCGGAAATGGCATCGTCCAGCGCGGCCAGCACGACGGCCGCGAAAAGTTTGCGCGCACGGTTGCCCTGTTCGGCATTGAACGCCGTGCCGTCAACGAAATCCTTCATCATTCGTCCTGTTCTTATTGCTCTTGCGTTTCGGGCGTGAGGGCGCTTATGACGGCTTTTGACTGATTCGGATAGAGCGCAAATGCATAACACCCATGCGAAATTCGCATGTCTTTGACGTCTCCGAAACGAAATCTGGTTGTCTTGCCACCCTGCATCCCGCGATATATAGGAGCGGGCATCCTCATATCAACCTTTTGCCATGGTTTGACCTAATGCCCAAGATCAACGGAAACGAGATTCGCCCCGGCAACGTGCTGGAGCATAACGGCCATCTCTGGGCCGCAGTGAAGGTCGATCACGTCAAGCCCGGCAAGGGCGGCGCCTTTGCCCAGGTCGAGATGAAGAACCTGCGCAACGGCTCCAAGCTCAACGAACGGTTCCGCAGCGCCGACAAGGTCGAGCGGGTGCGGCTCGAGCAGAAGGACCAGCAGTTCCTCTACGAGGAAAACGGCAAGCTGGTATTCATGGATACCGAGACCTACGAGCAGATCGAACTGCCCGCCGACATCCTTGGCGAGCGCCGCCCGTTCCTTCAGGATGGCATGACCATCACGGTGGAGTTCCACGAGAGCGAGGCGCTCAACGCCACCCTGCCGCAAAAGGTGGTGTGCCGCATCGTCGAGACCGAGCCGGTGGTCAAGGGCCAGACGGCGGCCAACAGCTTCAAGCCGGCGATCCTCGACAATGGCGTCAAGGTGATGGTGCCGCCCTTCGTCGGACAGGACGAGGAAATCGTCGTCAACACTGAAACGATGGACTATTCCGAGCGCGCCTGAGCGCGCTCAGCATTCCAGCGGATCGACCCGCGCCGCGCCCGCGCTCATGCCGGGGGCGGCGCGATCGTGTCGAAGCCAGGCGATGCCGCGACCGCCCGACTGGGTATAGAGCACGCCCGCGCTCTTGCCGCCCTCTGTGGTGATCTCGCTGCCCACCGGGGCCTCGCCGTGCACGGCCACCAGCGCCAGGCCCTTTTTCAACTCGGTCTTGTGCTTCATCCGGGCGGTGACCTCCTGACCCACATAACAGCCCTTGTGGAAATCGACACCACCCAGCCGCTCGAACCCGGCCTCGAGGATATAGGTGTCGGGGGTCAGTTCCACGCCGGTCTCGGGGATGCAATGGGCCACGCGGATACGATCGAAATCGGTGCCGTCGGTGCCGTCCTCGTCACCATAGAGCCGCCAGCCCAGATCCGGGTGGCGCGGATCGGGCAGCGCGCCCGCCGGCGCCGGGCCAGTGCCGCGCCGGACCTTGCGGTCCGTTTCGGCAAAGGTCACATCCGCGCGCAGCTTGTAGAGCGAGAGGCGCTGCATCAGCGACGGCGCAAGGCGCGCGTCCACGTCGAGCCAGATCGCATCACCCTGACGCAACAGGAAGAAATCCGCCAGATATTTGCCCTGCGGCGTGAGCAGCGCGGCATAGACAAGCCCCTGATCGAGCCGCTTGAGATCATTCGTGACCAGACCTTGCAGAAATGCCGCGGCATCGCTTCCGGTGATTTCGAGAATTGTCCGCTCCATGCCAGTTCCCTTGTCGCTTCGCGCCCAATATAGGCAAAGGGGGGCCGGGTAACAGGGGGAGAGGCGATGCGCGCGGCGCTTTCGGTGGTGATTCCGACGCTAAATGCGGGCCATGTCCTGCCCGAATGTCTCGCCGCGCTGTTCGAGGGGGTGCGCGAGGGGCTGATCCGCGAGGTGATCGTCAGCGACGGCGGCTCGACTGACGAGACCCGCCTGATCGCCGAGGTGGCGGGCGCGGTTGTCGTGACCGGCACGCCCTCGCGCGGAGGGCAGTTGCGGCGCGGCGCGGCGGTGGCGCGGGGCGCGTGGCTTTTGGTGCTGCACGCCGATACGGTGCTGCCCGAGGGCTGGGCCGAGGCGGCGCGCGCGCAGATGGCGCGGGGCGGCGCGGCGGCGTTCCGGCTGTCATTCGACGCAAGCGGGCTTGCGCCGCGTCTGGTGGCGGGCTGGGCCAACCTGCGCTCGGGCGTTCTTGGGCTGCCCTATGGCGATCAGGGGCTGCTTGTCTCGCGCGAGGGCTATGACCGGGCCGGGGGTTATGCCGATATCCCGCTGATGGAGGATGTGGCGCTGGTGCGCGCGCTCGAGGGCCGGATCACGCTCTTGCCGCTGGCGGTGCGCACGTCGGCGGCGCGGTTTGTGCGCGATGGCTGGCTGCGCCGGGGCGCGCGCAATCTGTGGCTGCTTCTGCGCTATCTTTGCGGTGCAGACCCCGAGCGGCTGGCTGCGCGATACCGGCGGCGCTAGGATGTTTGCGTCTTGCCCCGACATGCGGGATAGTCGGGGCGCGGCGGTGCTGAGTCTCATGAGCCGGCACAGGAATATGTAAAGGGAGCAACCCATGCGATTTGAATCGCCACGCAGTGTGGAAGAGGCGGTGACGGCCCTGGCCGGTCAGACGGGGGCGCATGTTCTGGCGGGCGGCACCGATCTGCTGGTCAGGCTGCGCGCCGAGATGGTCGAGCCCGAACTCGTCGTCGATATCAAGCGCATCCCGGGGCTGCGCGAGATCGTGGCCGAAGATGGCGGCTGGCGCATCGGCGCGGCGGTCTCCGGCGCCGAGCTGGGCGAGCATGAAGGGCTGCGGCGCGACTGGCCCGGCGTGGTCGAGGCGGCGGAGTTGATCGGCTCGACGCAAGTGCAGGGGCGCGCGACACTGGCGGGCAACCTGTGCAACGCCTCGCCTGCCGCTGATTCGGTGCCTGCGATGGTGGCCGCCGGGGCGGTGGCGCGGATCGTGGGGCCACAAGGCACGCGCGATCTGCCCGTCATCGACGTGCCGCAGGGGCCGGGCAAGACCGCGCTGGAGCGCGGCGAGTTCATCGCGTCGATCCTTCTGCCCGCGCGGGGGTCGCGATCAAGCGATGCTTATCTGCGCTTCATTCCGCGCACCGAGATGGATATTGCGGTCGTGGGCTGCGGCGTTTCGCTGAGCCTTGACGAGGAGGGCCGGGTCAGCGCCGCGCGCGTGGTGCTTGGCGCGGTCGGACCCAAGGTGATGCTGGTCGAGGCCGCCGCAGAGGCGATCAAGCGCCGGGTTCTGGATGAGGCGGCGCTGAACGATCTGGCGGCGGCCTGTTCCAGGGCGGCGACACCGATTGACGACAAACGCGGCACGGTCGATTTCCGCCGCCATGTGGCGGGCGTTCTGGCGCGTCGCGCGGCGGTCATCGCCGAGGCCCGCGCGAAAGGAGAGCAGGCATGAGCCGGATACATGTGACGACGAAAATCAACGGCGACGAGACCGAGTTTCTGTGTGACGCCGAGGCGACGCTTCTGGATGTGCTGCGCGACGAGCTGGGCCTGACGGGCACCAAGGAGGGCTGCGGCACCGGCGATTGCGGGGCCTGTTCGGTGACGGTGGACGGGCGCCTCGTCTGTTCGTGCCTGATGCTCGGGGCCGAGGCCGAGGGGCGCCAGATCACCACCATCGAGGGGATGGCCGAAGGCGAGGTGCTGCATCCCTTGCAGAAGAAGTTCATCGAGATGGCCGCGCTGCAATGCGGCATCTGCACGCCGGGGATCCTCGTGGCGGCGAAATCGCTGCTCGAGCGCAACCCGGACCCGTCCGAGGTAGAGGTGCGTTACTGGCTGGCGGGGAATCTCTGCCGCTGCACCGGATATGACAAGATCATCCGCGCCGTGATGGACACGGCGGCGGACATGCGGAGGGCATCGTGATGGCACTGGATGACAGCAGGAAAACGCGGCAGTTCAGGATCGTTGGCACGCGCCCCGACCGGCCCGACGGCATCGACAAGGTGACCGGGCGCGCGCGGTTCGGCGCGGATATGGTGGCGCCGGGGATGCTCACGGGGCGCATCCTGCGCTCGCCCCACGCCCACGCGCGCATAAGGCGGATCGACACGTCGAAGGCCGAGGCGCTTGCGGGCGTCAAGGCGGTGGTGACGCGCGCCGATTTCGGCGATGTGCCCGATCATGTGGCCGATATCATGGAGAACTGCCTGGCCGGCGAAAAGGCGCTTTACGATGGTCACGCGGTGGCAGCCGTGGCCGCGATCTCGCCTGCGGTGGCGCGGCAGGCGCTCCGGCTTATCGAGGTGGATTACGAGGTGCTGCCGCATGTGACGGATGTGGACGAGGCGATGAAGCCCGACGCGCCGGTGCTTCACGAGGGCCGCCAGCAGGAGACCGTGCCGGCGGGCATGTCCGGCAATGTGATCTCCCGTGTGGAGTTTGGCCATGGCGATATCGAGGCCGGGCTGGCCAAGGCGGATCGCGTGGTGGAGCGCACCTATCGCACCGCCGCCGTCCATCAGGGCTATATCGAGCCGCACGCCTGTTTGGCCACCATGACCGCGGACGGGCAGGGCGATCTGTGGGTCTGCACCCAGGGGCACTACATGGTGCGCAACACCTGCGCCGCGATCCTCGGGCTGGACCAGGGGCAGCTGCGGGTGACGGCCTCGGAGATCGGCGGCGGCTTTGGCGGCAAGACGACATTGTTCCTCGAGCCGGTCGCGCTCATGCTGTCGAAGAAGTCGGGGCGCCCGATCAAGATGGTGATGAGCCGCTCGGAGGTTTTTCGTGCCTCCGGGCCGACGGCCTCCTCCTCCATCGACGTCAGGATCGGGATGACCAGGGAAGGCCGGATCACCGCCGGCTTTGCCGAGTTGCGCTTTCAGGGCGGGGCTTGGCCCGGCGCTCCGGTCGGCGTGGGGGCGATGTCGGGTTTTGCATCCTATGATCTGGAAAACGTGAAAACCGTGGGCTGGGATGTGGTGACCAACCGGCCCAAGGCGGCGGCCTATCGTGCGCCGGGCGCGCCGATGGCGACCTTTGCCATCGAAAGTGCCATCGACGAGCTGGCCAGGGGCTTTGGTCTCGATCCGCTTGAGGTGCGGCTGATGAACGGGGCGGATGAGGGCACGAAATCCTCCTATGGCCCGACCTATCCGGCCATCGGCCTCAAGGCGACGCTGGAAGCGGCGAAGGCGCATCCGCACTGGACCGCGCCGCTTGGCAAGAATCAGGGGCGCGGCGTTGCCTGCGGTTTCTGGTTCAACTTTGGCGGCGATACCAGCGTGAGCCTCAGCATCTCGCCCGACGGCACCGTGACGCTCACGGAGGGCAACCCCGATATCGGCGGCTCGCGCGCCGCGATGACGATGATCGCCGCCGAGGAGTTGGGCATCCCCTATGACCAGGTGCGCACGGTGGTCGCCGATACCGGATCGCTGGGGCAGAACGAGGTGACCCACGGCTCGCGCGTGACCTTTTCGGTTGGTCTGGCGACGATCAAGGCGGCAGAGGCGGCAAAGAAAGAGATGTGCCGCCGGGCCGCGATGGTCTGGGGCATCGACGAAGACGCCGTGGAATGGGAGGATGGCGCAGCGCGTCCGGCCGGCCCCAATGCGGGGAAATTTCCGCCCATGACCCTAAAGGAAATCGCGGCAATCGCCTCGAAGACAGGCGGGCCGATCGCCGGGCATCACGAGGTGATGGCCGAGGGGGCGGGGGTAAGTTTTGCCACCCATATGGTCGATGTGGAGGTCGATCCCGAGACCGGGGCCACGAAGATCCTGCGCTATACGGTGTTTCAGGATGCCGGCAAGGCGGTGCACCCCTCCTATGTCGAGGGGCAGTTTCAGGGCGGCGCGGTGCAGGGCATCGGCTGGGCGCTCAATGAGGAATATATCTATGGCAAGGACGGGCTCTTGCAAAACGCGGGCTTTCTCGATTACCGGATTCCCGTGGCCTCGGATCTGCCGATGATCGACACGGTGATCCTGGAGATCCCCAATCCCGGCCACCCCTACGGTGTGCGCGGCGTGGGCGAGACCTCGATCGTGCCGCCGCTCGCGGCGATTGCCAATGCGGTCTCGGCCGCGACCGGGGTGCGGATGACGCAACTGCCGATGTCGCCGCCGCGGGTTCTGGCGGCGATTCAGACGGGCGGCTGATGGTCAAGGTGCTGCTCTGGGGGTCGCTTGCCGATCTTGTCGGCGGCGAGCGCGAGGTTGCGGTCGAGGCCGCGACCTTGCGCGAGTTGCTCGACCGGCTGGGAGAGCAATTCCCCGGCCTGCGCCCGGAACTGGAGCGCGGCGTCTCGGTCTCGATCGACGGGCGCATCTACAACGACAGCTGGTTCACCCCGATCGGCCCCGAGAGCGAGGTGGTGCTGCTCAAGCGGTTGCAGGGCGGCTGAGCCTCAGCCCGCCACCGAGGCCGCGTGAATGGCGTCGATGCTGGCGGCGAGCGTGGCGTTGAACTCGGCATCCGACTGCTGGGCGGTAAGCCCCTCGGTCAGCGCGCGGGAAAAGCTGGCGATCACGCCCCGGTTCTGCGCCAGCCGCGCGTTTGCTTCCGCGCGGCTGTAGCCCCCCGAGAGCGCCACGACCCGCAGCACGCGCGGGTGATCGACAAGGGGCGCATAGTGGTTGGGGGTCTCGGGCAGGGTCAGCTTGAGCATGACCTCGTGGCCCTCGGGCAGCGCGTCGAGATGGGCGTTGAGGCTGGCAAGCAGCAGATCCTCCGCCTCGGCCTTGTCGGCAATCGAGATGGTCACCTCGGGCTCGATGATCGGCACGAGGCCGGCCCCGAGGATCCGGCGCGCCACATCGAATTGCTGCGCCACCACGGCCTCGATGCCGGCTGCATTGGCCGCGTCGATGACCGAGCGCATCTTGGTTCCGAAAATCCCGGCCTGATTGGCGCGGGCAAGCAGCGCCTCGAGATCGGGCATCGGCTTCATCAGTTTCACGCCGTCGGATGCCTCGGCCAACCCCTTGTCCACCTTGAGAAAGGGCACGACGCCGCGCTCTTGCCACAGGAACCGCGCCGACGGTTTGCCCGCGATCTCGCGGTCCATGGTCCTCTCGAAGAGGATCGCGCCGATCACCTTGTCGCCGCCAAAGGCCGGGGCCTGCGCGATTCGCGCGCGCATGGCGTGGATCAGGTCGAACATCTCGGCCTCGCAGGAATATTCGCTCTCTTCGATCCCGTAGAGCCGCAGCGCCTTGGGGGTGGAGCCACCGGATTGGTCGAGCGCGGCGATAAAGCCGCGGCCTTGGGCAATCTTTTCCTTTTGCGCGGCCTGCGACATGCGAAATCCCCCTGATCGAGCGCGATATGCCTTCTCTTAGGCGAGGCGCGCGCGCGGTGCAATCTTGGTGGCGCTAACGCGGCGGCGGTTCTGATGGCCCGGCTGTCGCCTGGCGCATCAAGCGCCGTAAAGCGCCGTGATGCCGGGCAATTCCTTGCCCTCCATCCATTCGAGGAACGCGCCGCCCGCGGTGGAGACATAGGTGAATTCCTCCGCCGTCCCGGCGCGGTTGAGCGCGGCGACCGTATCGCCGCCGCCCGCGACCGAGACAAGCCGCCCCTCGCGCGAGAGCCGCGCCGCGTGTCCGGCGGCGGCATTGGTGGCGGCGTCAAAGGGCGCGATCTCGAACGCCCCCAGGGGACCGTTCCAGATCAGCGTCTTCGCGCCCTCAAGCGCGGCGAAGATTCGCTCGACCGCGCGCGGCCCGGCATCGAGGATCATCGCATCCGCCGGGCAGGCATGGGCACCCACCACCTCGTGCGCCGCGCCTTCGGCGAACGCGCGCGCCACGACAACATCGGCGGGCAGAAGGATTGCGCAGCCCGCCGCCCCCGCCTTCATCATGATCTCGCGCGCGGTCCCGGCCATGTCGTGCTCGCACAGCGATTTGCCCACGTCGAGGCCGAGCGCGGCCAGGAACGTGTTGGCCATCCCGCCGCCGATCACCAGGGTATCGACCTTGTTCACCAGGTTGCCCAGCAGGTCGAGCTTGGTCGAGACCTTGGCGCCCCCGACCACCGCCACCAGCGGGCGCGCGGGATTGCCAAGGGCGGCCTCGAGCGCCTGCAATTCGGCCTGCATCAGCCGGCCCGCGCAGGCGGGCAGCAGATGCGCAAGCGCCGTGGTCGAGGCGTGCGCGCGATGCGCCGCCGAGAAGGCATCGTTGCAATAGATGTCGCCGAGGGCGGCGAGGCGGGCGGCGAAGGCGGGGTCGTTGGCCTCTTCGCCGGGGTGAAAGCGGATGTTTTCCAGTAACAGAACATCGGCGGCGCGCGCCTCTTCGGTCAGGTTCTCGGCCCCCTCCAGGGTCTCGATCAGCCGCACCTTGCGCCCCAGGGCCGCCTCGAGCGCGGGCACGGTCACGCGCAGCGACATGGCGGGCACCACCTTGCCCCTCGGCCGGTCGAAATGGGCGATGAGGATGGGCTTGCCCCCCCGCTCGAGAATGTCGTCGATGGTGGGTTTGATACGCTCGATCCGGGTGGTGTCGGTCACGACGCCGTTCTTGACGGGCACGTTGATATCCACGCGCACCAGGACGCGCTTGCCCGTCAGATCCATCTCGTCTAGCGTCTTCCAGCCCATCGTGGTGGCCTCCCTTAGCGATTTCGTGCCCCTCATGGCGCGCGGACCCCGTGGCGTCAACCTCCCGCCCTTGGCAATCGCGCGCAGAGCCCCTAGACCTGTGGCAAAGCCGACAAAGGAGCATGACATGGCCGAGATCAAGGACCCCGAAAACACCATCCTGCTGGAGCTGAAGGATGGCACCGTCACCATCGCGCTTCTGCCCGACATCGCGCCGCTGCACAGCGAACGCATGAAGACGCTTGCCCGCGCCGGTGCCTATGACAACGTGGCCTTTCACCGTGTGATCGACGGCTTCATGGCGCAAACCGGCGATGTCGAACACGCCAACATGGAAAAGGATTACAACCCCCGCCTGGCCGGAACGGGGGGCAGCGACCTGCCCGACCTCAAGGCAGAGTTCAGCGGCATCCCCCATGATCGCGGCACGATCGGCGCGGCGCGCAGCCAGAATCCCGATTCCGCCAACAGCCAGTTCTTCATCAATTTCAAGGACAACCATTTCCTCAATCGGCAATACACCGTCTATGGAAGGGTGATTTCGGGCATGGAGCATGTCGATGCCCTCACCCGCGGCGAGCCGCCCGCCAACCCCGATCGGATGATCAGCGTCAAGGTGGCCGCCGATGCGTAACCTCGTTCTTGCCCTTGGCCTTCTGGCCTCCGGCCCCGCCCTCGCGACCGGCCTCGAAATCGAGGTCAAGGGCGTGGCCAACGGCACCGTCACCATCGACCTGTTCGAGGATGTGGCCCCCGGCCATGCCGCGCAGATCGCCGCGCTGGCCAATGAGGGAGCCTATGACGGGGTGGTGTTTCACCGCGTGATCGACGGCTTCATGGCGCAGACCGGCGATGTCGAGTTCGGGCGCGCGGGCGGCGACATGCGCCGCGCGGGCAGTGGCGGCAGCGCGCGGCCCGATCTGAAGGCCGAGTTTTCCGATATGTCCTTCGAGCGTGGCGTGGTCGGCATGGCCCGCAGCCAGAGCCCCGACAGCGCCAATTCGCAGTTCTTCATCATGTTCGCCCCCGCGCCGCATCTCGACGGGCAATATACCGTCGTCGGGCGCGTGACCGGCGGGATGGAGATCGTGGACAAGATCAGGCGCGGGCGCGGCCCCAATGGCGCGGTCACGGGTGCGCCTGACGTGATGACGCGTGTCCGGGTCACCAAGTAACGCCATGCGCGCGCCCGCCCTTGCGCGAGCCGTTCCGGGGTCGCGCAAGAGCGGAGGTGAAACGGAGCTGACGCGCGGTCACATGCGCGTGTGGCGGGCTGGTCCGAATCCGGCCCGTCCGGCATCATCGGCGGGACACTATCCTCGCAGGAGCGCCCATGTCCCGCCTTGTCGCCTTTTTTGTGGCCCTCGCGCTGAACGCCGCCGTCGTCCTTGCCAACCCGTCCGTCTGGCGCAGTGAATGGCCGCAGACCGATTTCTCACGCACGACCATCAAGGAATGGTCCGAAATCCTCTCGGGCGGGCCGCCCAAGGACGGTATTCCGGCCATCGATGCGCCGAAGTTCCTGCGCGTCCAGTCCGAGCGCGATATCGCCGGAAACGAGCCGGTGATGACACTTGAGATCGAAGGCCAGCCCCCGCGCGCCTATCCGATCCGATATCTGATGTGGCACGAGATCGTGAACGACGAGGTGGGCGGTATTCCCGTGGCTGTCACCTATTGCCCCTTGTGCAACTCGGCGATGACCTTTGACCGGCGGGTGCAGGGCCGGGTGCTGAGCTTTGGCGTCTCGGGCAAGCTGCGCAACTCTGACATGGTCATGTATGACCGCGAAACCGAAAGCTGGTGGCAACAGGCCATTGGCGAGGGGATCGTCGGCGAGATGACCGGCGTGCGGCTCGAGACGCTGCCGGGCTGGATGGAAAGCTGGGATCAGTTCCGCAGTCGCAACCCCGAGGGGCTGGTGATGGCCGAGCCGGATTTCGACCGTTCTTACGGGCGCAACCCATATCATGGCTATGACACCTCGCCGCGCCCGTTTTACTATTACGGCGACGACCCGCCCCATGGTATCCCGCCGCTGGAGCGGGTGGTGCGCGTCGGTGATCGTACCTGGCCGATTACGCGCATCCGCAGCGAAGGGGGTGTCAACGAGGCCGGGGTGCGCATCACATGGGAGGCAGGTCAGGCCTCGGCTCTTGAGGCTGTCACCATCGCCGGGGGGCGCGATGTGGGCACGGTGCGGGTGCGCGACCGTCAGGGGCGCGATGTGGCCCACGACGTTTTGTTCGCCTTTGCCTTTCACGCCTTCTGGCCGGATGGGGAATGGATGCTACCCTGAGGGCCGCGCGGCGCCTTGGCGAAAGTCAGGTTTCGCCCTGGTCTTCTTGCTTTTTCAGCGCGTGATCGCGGAACAGGCGGCTTTGTGCCATGAAGAAGACGAAGATCGCCGCGGTCAGGCCGAAGGTCTTGAAATAGACCCATGTTTCTTCGCTCTGGGTGCGCCAGATCGCTTCGTTCAGAATGGCAAGACCGAAGAAGAACAACATCAGTCGGCGCGTCAGGATCCTCCAGCCCCGGTCGGTGAGCGGCATCATCCCCTCCATCACCACCTGCAACCAGGACCGCCCGCGCAATAGCCCGATCCCCAGCACGCCGCCGAAAAGCAGGTAGATCATCGTCGGCTTCATCTTGAAGAAACGCGGGTCGTTGAGCCAGACCGAGAGCCCGCCGAAGACCACGATCAGCACAGCCGTCACCGCCTGCATCCGGCTCAGATGCCCGGTCAGCCGCCAGAGCAGGGCCATCGAGAGCAGGAAGACCGGGATGAACCCGGCGGTGACGACGATAAAGCCGGCGTAATCGGTGCCGCCGACCGCGAACGTGCGGTCCTTGAGCCAGAGATAGGCCGCGAAGAAAGCGAGGATCGGCCCGAATTCCAGCGCCGGTTTCGCCCATTTCGGGGCGGGGGTCATGGTCATGCGATGTCCTTTCTCAGCCGCCGGGCCAAACCGTGACCGCGCCGCCATTCTTGCAGCGCGCCCGCAACCGCGTGCCGGATCGCGGCAAGAAGGGCAAGGCGCCAGGCGGGAGGCCGGGCTGCCCGGTGTCATGTTCGGGTCGGGGGGCCAGCCCCCCAAACCCCCCGGGATATTTCAGGCAAGATGAAGATGCGGTCATTCGCGCTCCAGGCCGGTGAGGGCGGCGGCGAATTCCTCCGGATCGAAGGGCGCGAGGTCGTCGATCTGCTCGCCCACGCCGATGGCGTGGATGGGCAGGCCGAACCGGTCGGCCAGCGCCACGAGAACGCCGCCGCGCGCGGTGCCGTCGAGCTTGGTCATGACAAGCCCGGTGACGTCGGCAAGTTTCTGGAAGATCTCGACCTGCGACAGCGCGTTCTGCCCGGTGGTGGCGTCGAGCACGAGCAGCGTGTTGTGCGGCGCGTCCGGGTCTTTCTTGCGGATCACGCGGACGATCTTGGCCAGTTCCTCCATCAGGTCGGCGCGGTTCTGCAAGCGTCCGGCGGTGTCGATCATCAGCAGGTCCGCGCCCTCGGCCGCGGCGCGGGCCATGGCGTCGAACGCGAGGCTTGCGGGGTCAGAGCCCTCGGGCGCGGTCATCACCGGCACGCCTGCGCGCGCTCCCCAGACCTGCAATTGCTCGACGGCGGCGGCGCGGAATGTGTCTCCGGCGGCGATCACCACGGATTTGCCGGCGGCCTTGAACTGGCTGGCGAGCTTGCCGATCGTGGTGGTCTTGCCCGAGCCGTTGACGCCCACCACGAGCACCACCTGCGGGCGCGAGGGGTAGAGCGGCATGGGGCGCGCCACGGGGGCCATGATGCGGGCGATCTCGGTGGCCAGCAATTCCTTGATCTCGCGCGAGGAAAGCCGTTTTCCCATGCGCCCCTCGGCGAGGTTGGCGACGACGCGCTGCGCGGTTTCCACGCCCATGTCGGCGCCGATGAGCAGGTCTTCGAGGCTCTCCAGCATGGCGTCGTCGAGCGCCCGGTGCGGGGCCTCGGCGCGGTCGCGCCCGACCAGGCGCCCCAGAAGGCCGGGGCGCTCGGGAGATGGGGATTCGGGGGCAGGCTCGGTCTGTGCCGGGTCATGGACAATCGCCTCAAGCCCCTCGTCGAGCCTCGACGCGGATTTGAACAGCCGTTCCTTGAGTTTCGAGAAAAACGCCATGTGGCCTCCATGCCGGTTCCCCGACCCCTACTGCGGATCGGCGGCAGATGGAAGCCTTGGGCGGTTCAGATTTCCTCGGGGAAATGGCGCATGGTCAGGCGGATCGGGTTGGGCGCGGCCTGTCCGAGGCCGCAGATCGAGGCGTCTGACATGACCTTGCACAGCTCTTCCAGCAATGGTTGATCCCAGTGTTCGGCCTGCATGAGCTTGACCGCCTTTTCGCAGCCCACCCGGCAGGGTGTGCATTGCCCGCAGCTTTCATCCTCGAAGAACCGCAGCATGTTGAGCGCCGCGGCGCGCGCGCTGTCGTGATCGCAGAGCACCACCACGGCGCCCGAGCCGATGAAGCTGCCATGCGGTTGCAGCGTGTCGAAATCGAGTGGAATATCGTCCATCGACGCGGGCAGGAGGCCCGAAGATGGGCCGCCCGGCTGATATGCCTTGAAGGCGTGGCCGTCCAGCATCCCGCCCGCCGCCGCGATCACGTCAAGGATGGTGGAGCCGGCAGGCAGCAGGTGCACGCCGGGATTTTTCACCCGCCCCGAGACGGAATAGGAGCGCAGGCCCTTGCGCCCGTTCTTCTCGACGGCGTTCAGAATTTCCGGCCCTTCGCGCAGGATGCGCGCGACCCAACAGAGCGTTTCGACATTGTTGACGAGCGTGGGCCGGTTGAAGAGCCCTGCTTGCGCGACGAAGGGCGGGCGGTGGCGCGGCAGGCCGCGCTTGCCCTCGATCGATTCGATCATCGCCGATTCCTCGCCGCAGATATAGGCCCCCGCGCCGCGGCGCAGCTCGACAAGGTCGGGCGTGATCAGAGCTTCGTCTTCCAGGGCCTTGATCTCACGGCGTAAAATCTCCAGAACGGCGGGGTATTCGTCGCGCATGTAGATAAAGCAGCGCTCGGCCTCTACCGCCCAGGCGGCGATCAGCATTCCTTCGAGGAAAACATGGGGGTAGCGTTCGAGATAAAAGCGATCCTTGAAGGTGCCCGGCTCGCCCTCGTCGCCGTTGACGGCCAGGTAGCGCGGCCCCGCCTCGGCGCGCACCAGGCCCCATTTGCGCCCCGAGGGAAAGCCCGCGCCACCCAGACCCCGCAGCCCGGCATCGAGCAGCGTCTGTTGCACCGCCTCGAAATCGCCGTCGGCGCGGAGGCGGCGCAGAGTGTCATAGCCGCCATCTGAAGTGTAGTCCGACAACATCTGATATCGCGGGATATGCGCATGGGTGTCGCCGGCGGCGATGGCGGCCTCTGCCTTCTCCGGCGTGGCGTGGTCGATATGGTTGTGGCCCAGTTCCAGCACCGGCGCGGTATCGCAGCGGCCCATGCAGGGCGCGCGCAGCACACGCACCTGCGCCGGGTCCGAGCCCTCTTGCAGCTTCGCCATGAGGGCCTGCGCGCCCGCCATCTCGCAGGCGAGCGAATCGCAGACCCGGATGGTAAGCGCGGGCGGTGGTGTCTCGCCCTCTCTCACGATGTCGAAATGGGCGTAGAAACTGGCGACCTCGTAAACCTCGGCCTGCGAGAGGCGCAATTCCTCGGCCAGCGCGCGCAGATGGGCGGCGGACAGGTGGCCGAACCGGTCCTGGATCAGATGGAGATATTCGATCATGAGGTCGCGCCGATGGGGGCCGTCGCCCAGAAGCGCGCGCAACTCGTCCCGCGCGGTATCGTCGGGCTGGCGCCCCTTTGGCGTGCGCCGCCCCTTGCCCTTGCCCGATTTCCATACGCCCTTGCGTTCGTCGAGTGCCATGCGGCGTCTCCCTACGGTTTTCAGCCCCGGCCATGGCGCCATGCGCCGCGCGGGATCGGTCCGGTTGTGGCCACGGGCGCGCCCAGGGCCGTTGTTCGCTATCATCGCGGCCCGAGCCCGACCTGGCAACCGGGTTGCGAGTATGCGCCCCTTGCCCTTGGTGCCGGGGTGGCGCCGGGGTGGCCGCGCGAATTTACTGGCGGGGTCTCGCGCGATCTGGCAAGGTGGGACCATGCGCCTGATTTCGCTTGTTCTTCCGGTCGTGTGCGGCCTTGCCTTGCCGGCCCTTGCCGGGATGGGCGCCGAGGAGTTCGACGCGCTGACGCGCGGGCAGACCTTCCATTACGGGATATCCGGTGCCGAGCCATACGGGGCGGAGGAATATCTCGACAATCGCCGCGTGCGCTGGTCGTTTCTCGATGGCGACTGCATCGAGGGATCGTGGTATGAGGAGGCGGGGCGCATCTGTTTCGTCTATGAGAACCGGCCCGAGCCGCAATGCTGGATTTTCGAGCAGGAGGGCGGGCGGCTGGCGGCGCGGTTCGACGGCGAGACCCCCGCGACCGAACTCTATGAACTGCGCCGATCGCGCGAGCCGCTCTGGTGCCTGGGGCCGCGTATCGGGGCTTGATTGTCAAGTAACGTCTGATCCGCGCGCGGTGTGCTTGCGTATGAGCATGACCCTCTCGGCGAGGGCGGCGCATTGGGCGCGGCGCATGTCGCCCGGGCGCAGACCGTGCCGCCTTGCGCGGCCGACACTCAACCGTTAGAAAAGTTTGCCGGATTGTTTCTACCGGCTTCGCGACATCGCCACACCCCCGGCGTAAAAACACCGATGACAAACACCGTCAGAGCGTCTAATCAGGCGGGAATGGCCCCGTGGCTCAACTGGATAGAGCAGCCCCCTCCTAAGGGGCAGGTTGCAGGTTCGAATCCTGCCGGGGTCACCAAATTATTATTTAAAATCAAATGATTGCCAAGTTCACCTTGGAGCTTCATGCAGCAGTTTGCATGATTTTTCGGTCCGTTTAGCACGGAATCCCGCCTTCGCCTGTACAAAACCGGTACAGCTTGCGGCTCATCTAGCATTCGCCATCTGGTGCGCGCCAAATGAAAACCCCGGTTCGGCGGCAACCGAAACCGGGGGCAAAGTTCATTTGAAAGCATCCGACTTTCCCGACTCCTATAGCATCACCAGAGAGATGGCGTCCAGAAAAGAGGTGCGGTCATGACGCAGCACCTCACACATGGCGGTTTGCCGAATGGCATGACGCGCTGGCAGTTCTTCGGATTGATCGAAAGCGCCCGGCGGCAACTCGGCCTCAGCAAGGGCGCAGTCGCCTATCTGAAGGTCGCAATCTCGCGCACGATGGACGAAGATTTCCTTGCTGGAAACATTTGCAGCTTCTGGACCTCGGTCACGAAGATTGCGGCCCAGGCGGAGCTGGACAGACGACAGGTCGCGCGCATCGAAGCTGATTTGATCCGGCGTGGTTTGTTGGCGAAAACGGCATCAGACCACAGTCGTCGTGGTGGCTCCCGAAGAAACGGCAAGATCGGCAATGAATTCGGGATCAACCTTGCTCCCCTAATTGCGCGTGTCGCTGAGATTCAGGCTGCTGATCGAAAGGCGGCCTTTGAAAAGGAGGAGGCAGAGCGCCTTCGCATTCGGATCAAAAAGCTGTTCGGTGACATTCGCAGGCTTTGCTTCGATGGTGCAGTAGAAGCCGCCGAGGAAGTTCTGCCGAACCGCCGTCCTTCGACCATTCATAGCTTCGAGCGGCTGAAGCAGGTGGCCGAAGCGCTGGAAGTGGTTTGGGAAGATTTTTCTGCGGAAGTCAGTAGGGGTGAAAAGTCCCACCAGTGCGACATTTCACCCGCACTCAATACAAGTAAAGAAAATATCAATAAAACCTGTAGGGCTGAGAAGCGCCGCGAAGCGCGGCCGGTCCGCACAACGCCTGCCCAGGTAACGCTGCTGGCGAGCGAGCCGCTGCGAGAGATCATCGAGTTTTATTGGAGCGCGCTAGACAACCGTGGAGCACTCAGTCCGCGAACGATCCAGACGGCAGCGAAGGAGCGGGCCGATCAGCTTGGGGTAAACTCCAGCGTCTGGGAACGACATTGCAGAGTGTTGGGAGAGGAACGGACGGCACTCTGCCTCATGATCGCGGATCGCAACTCTGAACGTCTGGATGGTTATCGGGTTCGGGATGCTGCCGCCGCGTTCATCGGCATGGCACGATCAGAAGCGCGTCAGGGCGCTGTCATCAACAGCCTGCTCGGGGAACTGATCGGCACTGTGGGAGGGCTGAGAAATGACGCTTGATGCACCGCTTCCACAGGTTCCCCTTGCACACGAAGCCCCCTTCGCAACATCAGACCGCGCGCCTACCACACGGCTGGCGCGGGCTGGGGTTGCAGCCGCCGCTGGCGGCTTCGGTCCCGCTGGGACCGGCGGCGCAGCCGCTTGGCTGGGTTCAGGGGGGCAGCGCCCTGGCCGACATGTTGCTTGCAACATAATAGTCGGTCCATATTGTGTTTCTTTTCAAACCGGGGGGCTGTGATGTCCGGTCCCCAATTCATGCACCTCCAGTCCTTCTCGCGCAAAGCCAATGAGGGCGGGCAGTCTGTTGAACAGGTGCTCGCAGAGGCCTCCCGCGTACCTGAATACAGCAAGCATGTGGCCGACCCACGCCCGCCGTCTCTCGTCTATGGCGTGGCTGCTGATGAGGTCCGCAAGCTGCACGACGAGATGGTCGCGGCTGGCGGAGTCGAAGTGACCTTGAAGGATGGTCGAACGGCCCGGCGCGGTATCCGCAAGGACCGACACACTTTGCTGACGGCTGTCGCATCGCACCCCCTGCCGACCGATCTTGTGAACACAAAACCCGACGCCCGCGCCGACTACGAGCGCTGGCGCGACCATAACCTTGCCTGGCTCAAGGCGCGGTTCGGCAACAAGCTGGTGTCCGTGATCGAACATTCGGACGAAAAGCACCCGCACATCCACGCCTATATCCTGCCGCTGGGTGATCCGACCTGTTCGGCGCGCCAGATCAATCCTGCTTGGCAAGCCAAGGAGGAGGCGATGGAGGTTGCCCGTTCCGCCGGTCATGATGACAAGGCCGCTTTGAAGCTTGGCAATGCCGCCTATCGCGCGAGGGCGCGGGAATTGCAGGACCACTACTATGAGCACGTCAGTCTGGCCTGTGGTTTGACCCGAACCGGGCCAAAACGCGAACGCCTCAGCCGCCAGCAATGGAAGGCGCGGAAGGATGCAGCAAAGCTGACGGCCCGGATCAGCCAGGAAATCGACGGGCGGCTGGAAGATGTCGTTGACGCGGAAGACGGTCTGGAGCGGTCGCTTGCCGTCAAGGCCGATGAGGTCGCGGAAAAGCTCGATCTGGCGGATCAGGCGTTGGAAGAGGCGGAAGCGGATCGTGCCGAGGCGCAGCGTCTGCGCCAGCAGGCTGCATTGGATGCGCAGAATGCCGACGCTCATATCCAGCAGCAGCTTAACCAAAAGCAGGAGGAGCTTGAGGCTCTGCATAGGCAACAGCGCGAGGCGGAACGCGCCGATCTTCACCGCGCCCGGCAGGAGGCCGAACGGGAAGCCCGCTGCCTGCGTGATGCACAGGCACAGATCAACCAGAATCGGGCCGATGCGCTGCGCGAATCTGCGCAAGAGGCCGCGCGCGTTGTTTTGGAGCTGTTTCTCGGAGTTCTCGATGGTTCGGTGCGTCCGCGCCCCGACGATCCGAGAGTCTGGATCATCCGGGATGATGGTCTTCGGGAACGGGCGAAAAAACTCGACCTGATCGAGTTGATCAAAGACACAATGAGGGTTTTGCACGACGCCTGGACGAAAATCACCGAACAGCTTTCACCCTCGGAACAAGAGGTGGTGTCCGAACAGATTGCAGAACCAGTGAAGGCAGCGTTACGCCAAGAGTCGGGCAATCAGCCATGAATGAACTCGATGAACGTCTTGCGAGGATACGTCGACAAAAAACAGAAGCCCGCACCACGGCTGCGGATGATTTTGCGAAGTTGAAGGAGGGGTTGGCCGAGGCCCAGAACAAGCTCGCGGACCTGGACGCCGCCCGGCAAACGCTGTCGGAGGCTGTCGAAAGCGATAGCCACCGGATCGCTGGCCTTCGCCGCCGGGTCACTATTGGTGTCGTTCTGGTTGCCCTCGTGGCGGCTTTGGTTATGGCGCTGACCGGAGCAGTCGCCAGCCGCTTGGTCGACGCAGCACAAACCGAGGCCACTCGCATTCGCACCGAGAACACCCAAGAGATTGCCGAGGCGCGGGCCGAAGGCGAAGCCGCTTTACAGGCTCTCTCAGATCGGCTGGCAAGCCGTGAGGCCGCTCTTTCCGCTGAAATCGAAGCGATGGGTGCCGATTTGGCGCAGCTCGGTGCCGACCGTGATGCCGCTCGCGCTGATCTTGAACGCTTTGCGGAACTGCGGCGACAAATCGGTTTCGATCTGGTGCCCTATCGTGATCGCGTGGTGATCGTGGTGCCGCAAGGCGGAACCATCACCCGCTGGAGCGCCCCTAGCCTGTCGGACATGGCCCGTTACAACGGGCGGATGTTTCGGTTGGTACGTTTGGATTGATGGGATGTTGCGCAAAGCGAGAGCGGCCAAATGGAACGATGAAGTGTTAAGTTGCGCCTTGGCGTAAATTTCACAAATTTACGTTGAAGCGTAACCCCTTTTGATTTACGCTCTACCGCAAAAGGAGTCGCATTATGGACCTCTCAGCCAGAACAGCCGAACAGCTCGGCGAAGCGATCCGGCGCGCGCGTAAGGCGCGCGGCTGGACGCAGGGCGATATCAGCGCGCGCACCAATCTGCGCGTGGCGACGATCTCGACCCTGGAAAATGGCGATGCAGGCACCAAGCTGGCGACGCTTCTGGCGGTCATGGCCGCGCTCGGGCTGGAGTTTCGGCTGGTTGAGCGCGGTGGCTCGGTCGAGATCGAGGATATCTTCTGATGGCGAAACGCGGGCGCAGCGGCACGATGCAGGTGCTTCTGAACGGGCGGTTGGTGGGGCATCTGCGCCTTGCCAGTTCCGGCGCGATCAGCTTTGCCTATGATCTGGGCTGGCTGGCATGGGAACATGCGATGCCGATCTCGCTTTCGCTGCCCCTGCGCGAAGCGGCGCATCACGGCGGTCCGGTCATTGCCTATCTGGAAAACCTGCTGCCCGACAATCAGGCGATTCGCGAGCGCGTGGCGGCGCGAGTGCGCGCGGGCGGCACCGATGCCTGGCACATGCTGGAAAAGATCGGGCGTGACTGCGTTGGCGCGCTGCAATTTGTCTCGGGCGAGGTGCCCAAGATAGGCGGGCTTGAGGGCGAGCCGGTTATGGACGCCCAGATCGCCGCTCTGCTGCGCAATCTGGCGAGCGCCCCGCTTGGCCTTGATGAAGACGACGATTTTCGCATTTCTATTGCGGGCGCACAGGAGAAAACCGCGCTCCTCCGCTACAATGGTGAATGGATACGGCCCTCGGGCCTGACGCCCACGACCCATATCCTGAAAACCCAGCTCGGTGTGTTGCCGAACGGGATCAACCTGTCGGATAGCGTTGAGAACGAGTTTTTCTGCATGACCTTCTGCCGCGCCATGGGGGCGGATGTGGCCGAGGCCGAGATCGTCGATTTCGAGGATGTGCGCAGCCTTGTGGTGACTCGGTTTGACCGTCGCTGGACCGCAGACGGGAGGCTGATCCGCTTGCCGCAGGAGGATTTCTGTCAGGCGCTCTCTGTCCCGCCCAGCCAGAAATATCAGATGGACGGCGGGCCGGGGATTACCGAGGGCATCGGCCTTCTGGCGGGCAGCGATGACGCGCTGGCCGATCAGCGCGCCTTTTTCCGCACGCAGGTGTTGTTCTGGCTCTTGGGCGCGACGGACGGCCATGCCAAGAACTTCAGTATTGCGCTCCGGCCCGGCGGCTTCCGCATGACGCCGCTCTACGATGTGTTGAGCGCGCAAAAGGCCGTGGATGTCGGACAGATACGCCAGAACCGGATGCGCCTCGCCATGGCGGTGGACGGGCATTACCGGATCAACGAGGTGGTGCCACGCCACTTCCTGCAAACTGCAAAGGCGGCGGGCTTCGGCGTGGCGCTGGCGGAAGAGGTGTTGGCGGAGGTTGCGGGGGGTATTGAGGCCGCGTTGGCGGAAACGATGGCCAGACTGCCCAAGGACTTCCCGTCCCCACTGGCCGAGGTTGTCGTAAATGGCATTCAGGCGCGGGCAACGACCCTTGATTTATGAAACCGTCGGTCGGGCCGGGGGATGGTACGGAAGCCGGAGGGCGTCTGAACTCCATGAGTTATCCGCCTTACACGCTTAATGGATCGAATTCATGGCTCGCCACTGATGCGGGGAATGACCGCATTGCGCAGATTGCGACCTTTGCAAAGTCCAAGCCGCAGGGCCTCGCTGGATGGCAAGGACGGCCCTTTCCGGACCTTCGACCTATCTTCAAAATGCTCCGGTCGCAGCCCGCATTCCTGCCGTTCGCTAGGCAACTGCGACTAAGCGTTTGTAAGGGCCTTGGTAAACACCCAAGGTCAGCGTTTGCCAATGGAATGAGAAGCTTTCGAAATGAAACAGGTGCGCCTCGCCATTGTCATCGGTCAGGGTAACATCTGCTTTACCCAGCGGTCCGGCCTTGTTTCCTTTGCAGTAGTCCACAACCTGATCGAACACGTCGGTTTCACGAATGGATGAGAATTTCTCCGCAAACGCTGAGGATTGTACAAAGTGCTTGCAGGGTTCGTTCGAATCGAAGTCTGGTTTGCGGTGGATTACATGCGGATGGTCGGTGACTAGACCAACGATAGGCCGCTCCCTTCCCCAGGTTTCCACTCCCCGCCAGAACGTCGTCGTGTGCGTGTTGCCATAGGTTTGCTTCAGTTCCTTGAGGGCATCGAAAGAAGGGTCTTGAGCAAGGCATTCCTCAGCGAAACGATCGCGGAGAAACAACAAGCGCCCGGCGGCAAAATTCGCTTCCGCTTCGAGCTTTTCGTGGCAAGATGGAATTAGTGTGTGCTCGTTGTCTCCCATCATCGCACCCGCGTGCCAAGGGAGAAGGCTATGACCGACTTCGTGGGCCTCGTGCCAGCGGTGCTTCAGCAGAGGTTGGTCCTTGTCGAGAAGGATCTGTTTTCGGTCGGGGATGTAGAGTGCGCGCAGATCCCACTTGCGCACTGCATCCAGAATGCGGGATGGGCGGGCAAGCACCTGCCTGCCCGCCATCGTCATCTTTGAAACGACCTCTTGGAGAACACCGGGATCTTTCGCGGTATAGAAGCCCAGATCGAGCTTCAAAAGCTCGCGTACTATTTCGAGATCTAGCGGTGGCTCTGGGTTGCCCAGGTCTTTGAGGACCCGTTCAACCTTGCGATCGATATCAAGCGCGTTTTTCGTTTTGATGATTATGTTTTTCACCACCTGACGGTCGCCTCTCTGTTACTTCTGCTTTGCGTTCTCACTCAGAACTGAGATCAATCCATTCAAGATCGCATGCTCATCCTCGGTCAGAACCTCCACGGATGCCGATTTGGCCGCGTATCGAACTGCCTCTTCGACGTAATCAGCATCGTTAGCGTGTGTAAGTCCCGACAGCCCCATAAGCTTCTCCTGAGACACGCCGAAAACTTCGGACAATTGATAGAGCGTTCGTACGTCCGGCAGGTGAGCAGCATTGTTCTCGAGACTGAGCAGTTCGCCAATCTCGATATCCGCCTTCTCGGCCAACGCTTCTATCGACAAACCTTGATCTCGGCGCATCAAGTTGATGAAGCGTCCCAATGCCAGCCGGGACGCTTCTGGGCTTTCATCGGCACCGGGCTCGTGTTTGAACATCGGATCGGCAGCGATCACGCCTGCTCCGATATCGAGGCCGTTCTCTCGGGCACCGGCATTGCGGCACCATGCTTTGCTGATGTCGAATGTCATTCTCCTTTTCCTTTCTCAATGAAACTGCGCGCACTGTCAGGGTCCATCTCGAAGTAGCGCAGGTTTTCATAGGTTGCGTCTTGTCCCAGGTCAGTCATTCCGCAAGCGTTGGCATAGAAGCTGTTTGCCTGTGGTAGCGAGTGAAGACCGATCCGGCCCTTGAAGCCTTCTTGTCTGCTCTGCTGGATTGCCGCATTAATGAGTATGGATCCGCAGCCGCCAAACCGCGCAAGCTCTTCTGCGACATCATTGCGGTTCCAGGGTGCGGCCTCCAAAAAGTCGATGTAGACAAGATGCTGACCTTCGTGACCCGGCATGCGGGCGCGCTTTGTCAGATCTATCGTCATCATGGCCTGTGTCATGTCCTCGGCCACAATGGCGAAGGAGAGATTGGCCAGGCGACGCTCGATCTCGCGCAGCTTGTCACGCCAATCCCAGTGCCTGCTTTGGGGCCAGAACCGGCGTTCGACTTTCTGCTGGTTCAGAAGCTTGAGCCGACGCTGGAGATCAGGGATCCATTCGACTTCCCAATCCGCAAGGTTCTTGTCGACGATACTGTGCCAAAGTTCCGCATCCACGGTTTCCTTGGTGCTTCTGTTTGTCAGCCAGACGGGCGTCACAGCAAAAGGTGTGGTGGCGATCATAGCATCATGATCTCCGCCTTCTCTTTTGACACTTCGTCTTCGAAGAAGAGCTTGTCCCCTCTTTCAAGACGTTCTTCGACGCGTTGGTAGAGCCGCAGCGCCTGTCTGAGCAGAACGGTTTTACTCAAATCCTTCTTGTCGCACAGATCCTCCAGCACAGCCATCTCAGCCTCGGTGAGGTTCAGTGTCATGGTTTTTTTGGACATCTCGGCACTCCTTCGAAGTGCTTTATGCGCTTTTTGCGGGCAAAGGTCAACAAAAACATTATCATTTCAGCTATTGACTAGCTATTATTTAGCTATTAAATAATGATCAGACGCTGGCACGGTGCCATCGCACAGATGTAGGAGACGTAGCCATGCAAGGCACTGTCGATATTGAAGACTGGGTGCGCGAGCAGCCAAACGCGCAGATCCCCGACGCCGAAACCTATCGTGTCCGCCTTTGGCACGGTGATGGCTTCGATGAGAAACGCTCGCTCAGCGATGCTGCGCCAACCGGGAGGCAGGTGCTGGAAGCGTTTGATCGCACGCCGGCCGATGAGCATGTTCTGCTCTACCTTCCTCGCGACAAGAAACTGCGCGAAATCGAAATCGACGAAACGCTCGATCTTCGAGCGCAGGGTCCAGAACGCTTCTTTGCGTTCAAGGCCGACCGGCTGCTGAAATTCTTGGTGAATGGTTGTCGCTTTAGCTGGGGTTCTGTGATCTTGAACGCCTTGTCGCTCGGGGCCTTTGTCACTCCGATGATCGGGGTTTTGCGGTGAGAACGGGACATTTGGATTACCTCGCTTTCGCCCGTGGCTCAGCATCCTGCCAATGCCTGTTGGGCGGCAGGCTACGGACGCGGGCGGCGGCTTCGCGGGCTTTGACAGGGGCATAATCCCAGACATCAACGCCGACATTCACCGCATTGGATGATCCGCGCCAATTACCGTGAACATGCCCGAAGAAATGCAGCGCGCCTTTGCGGGCGTGGTTCCAGGTGATCATAGGGTAGTGGCAGAGCGTGACCGGGTGTTCAGCTTCGGGGTCCGGCACCTCGGCCAGAGGCGCGATACTGTCCCATGGCAGGGCAATCGTCGGGGCGAGGTCGTGATTGCCGGTGATCAGGTGTTTGCGCGCGCCGGGCAGATGGCCGAAGAGGTGGAACAGCCAGTCCTCGTCCTTGGCCTTCGGGCCAAAGGCGAAATCCCCAACGATCCAAAGATCATCCTCTGGGCCGACGCGGCTCCACATCCGCTCGATCAGCGTCGCGTCCATGTGGTCGATGCTGCGGAAGGGCCGCCCTGCATGGGCCAAAATCGCCTCATGCCCGAAATGCGGGTCTGCCGTATACCAATGTGTCATAGCTCGTCCTTGCGCGGCGGCCTGCCGCTCAGGGCGCGCCGTTTACGAAATCCTCTGCGGCCTTGTTGTATGCATCGCACTTCTTCACGAGGTCGATCAATTCCTTAAAGCGGGCCTCTTCAGCCTCGGACCGGTCGCACTTTGCCAATGCGACCAGTTCCTGACGCTGCTCCCTGCACGCCGGTGTGTCATACCAAGCCATAGAGGCCTCCTCATTCCTTACGGTGCCAAAGCTGGTTGGAGAGATCGACTTTCCGCCCCATCACCAGAAAGGCGGCTCCGATCACAGCGAAAGGCACTGCCCACCAATTGATCCCCTTACCGTCCACGAAGGCGAGGAACAGCCCGACCAGAATAAGCCCGACACTCAGGCCATAGAACTTCAGGCGGCTCATCCATGCGGGGGTGAGGTCTTTGACAGCGCCACATTGGCCGCAGACGGTCGCGCGGGCGTCCAGTTCGGTGTAGCAGAACGGGCAGGTCTGGGTTTCCGCTGTAGCGTTTGCCATGGCGTCACAGGTCCATGTCGGCGGGCGCGACCGGCGCGTCGGAGGTCAAGGCTTCGAGGATCTGACGATCCACCTCGGCCACATGCTGGCGGATCAGGTCGAAATCGGTCAGGGAAAAGCTGACGGTCGAGAGCTGCGCGCCGCCGCTGTAGCTGAAACGGAAAAGCGCAACGCATCCCGGCATGATCGGCGTTTCGCGGTGCTGGCGGAAACGATACTCGGCATCGGCACTGAACCCGGTTGAGCAGGGCCGATACTGGATCGTCTTGCGCGACCCAAACTGGCTGACGGTGGTGATCTCATGCAGCGGCTGGCCGTCGAGATCGGGGATGAAGCCATCCTGGCCCCAAGCCCAGGTTGCGCCTTCGCTTGTGCGTTGCGAGGGCGGGCCGTAAGCCCTCGCGGCAGAGACTGGCGAGCCGATGAGTCTTACCCTGCTCGGCAAGAAATCGGGAGCGCCGATTATCTCTTGCGGGCGGTATGACATCTTCTGGCAGGGCGGCGGCGGGTTTTTCACCCCGCCCACTTTGGAGCCGTCCGAAGAGCGTCTGGAACGGGCTTTGGCAGCTTACGGAATGCAGCTTACGGCAGATCGCCCAGACCTTGTGATTGCCGACCGGCAAGCCGGTCAGGTGGTCGGAATCGTCGAGGTCAAGTATCTGGCAGGAGATACGGCAAGCGCCCGCTTCCGTGAAGCGGCGGGGCAGATTGTGCGCTATGCGCGCGGCTATCGCCCTGAAACGGAGATAGCCGGACTTGTTCGAGCGTCGCTCATTGCCTTGAGCCGCGAAGCCCCTGCCATCCTGGATGAAACTGCGCCCGCGCCCCACGTGGTGGATTTCGCAGGGCTCACCGATGGGAGGCTTCAGGCTTGGGTGCGAGAGAGGCTGCTTGTTCCCCCTGCCTAGCAGGATAGGCAGGAGGAACACCGATTATTCGGCGGCGAATTTCGGAGTTGCCTTCTCGCGCATCGAGGCGGGGCGCTGAGCGCCGCCATCCTCGAAGAGCGGCACGTCTTCCTCCTCAACAGGCTGCGCACAAGGCGAGGCGATTTCATAGGGGATGCCGCGATCCTTAGGAAGCGGCTGAAGCTCGGGCACAAAACGGGCGCGAGCACCGAGGAGATACTCCTCTGACAGTTCGCAGCACGTCCAGCGACGCTTCAGGTTCTCGGCGACGACGCCCGTGACACAGGAACCGCCAAACGGATCGACCACAAGGTCGCCGGGGTCCGTCAGGAAGCGGATGAAGTATTCAGGGAGTTGCGCGGGGAAGCGCGCGGGATGGATAGGGATGTTCTCGGCGCGGCAGTAATCCTGATAGCGCCCGTTTGACTCGGTGTTAGCGATGGCCAGCAGATTAGGGGGGACGGAGCCGCCGTTGTCCTTGTTGAACTTGTCTGAGATGTCATGCCCTGACGGGCGGAGCTTGGCTTTGTAACCGTTCTTCAGCAGGTGCTTCATCGACTTGGAATACGGCTGAAGAACGCGTTTGTTGTTGGCCTTGGGGTAAGGCGTCTTCGAGAGCCACCAGACGGTGTTCACAGCGTCTTTGACGCGCACGCGACGCACATTCACCCATTCGGCAGGTGTTGGGAGCTTCGACGGATTGAACCAGTAGTGCTCTTGGCACAAGTGGAAGCCGTACTCTTCGACAAGCATAACTAGCAGTTTGAAGTGATAGAGGCTGCGCGTCGGCTGTCCTGGCACCCATGCGCCTCCGATGTCTATGACGAGGCTGCCGGTATCCTTCAGGACGCGGTGAAAGCCTTCGGCAAAGGGGCGGAACCAGTCGCAATAACGATCCGCATCTTCATTACCATAGCTCTTCTTGCGAACCAAACCGAAGGGCGGTGAGGTCATGATAAGATCGACACTGTTTTCCTCAGCCTTGCTGAAGAGGTAGCTACGACTGTCGCCCCAAAGGATTTGTCCGTGATCGGTCTCTAGAAACTGGCGCAGATGACTGGCAGGAAAGTCGCGGGTAGTAAGCTTTTGCTTCCCATTGGAAAGCCCGTTTTCCTTAGAAAATTGCGTATGGAGAACGCGAAAATATTCACTGAGGGAGCTAAACCCTTGCGCGGCGGCGACCGCTTCAATCTCAGTGCGCTCTTCCTCTGTAAGGCGGATGTTCGCTGCTTTGGTTCTTGGTTTCTGTGCTTTTGGCCGTGCCATCTGGTTCCTCGCCTGCTTTACAAAAGCACCTTAGCTGAGGTCTTTTCGCGTTACAATAACCAGATGGATTAACCGTCACACAAAAAATGAGCGGATGTCTTAAGCCCTCAAATTTCGGACCTTAAGGCCGCCGTTCTACGCACTTTAAACGAACGGCTTTGGCAGCACTGTCGCGAGCGGAAGGCAGCACCCCACCAGAAAACTACAATCGCGCGATTATGGTTGTCTTGCTGGCAGGCTAGGCTGGGGTAAAGCGCGTTTTCTCCTTACGCTAAAACTTTTGATGCCGCGCGAGTTTGACGGCGGGGCCACCAGAAGTCATTCGCGCAGCAGGAAAATCCAATCAGATTACCGTAGCGAAGCCGCCCCTTATTGTTGGCGAGCAGCCTATTAGCTCAGGTTACTCGTTCTTTTCGTTGCCTGACAAATCCTCATCCACGATCCGTTGCCACTCAGCCATGTCGCGCTCCCATCCTTCATGGTCATCGCCGTAGTCTTCGTGAAACGGGGGCGCAGGGAGTTCCTCGGGGTGAAATTTGTGACGGGTCACGATTTTCACAAAGTCTCGGATAATATCTGGATGCATTCGAGGAAGGCCGCCGAGATCCTCAAGCGCGTGAAGCCGGACGACCTTGTAACGGTCTTCCATCGACATGTCGGGGTACTTCACGGCCAGAAACTTCAAAACTACTATGGCTTCGTCAATCGCCACTTGTGCAGCTCGCCCGCTGCGTGGTGCGGGGCGGCCTAAGATGATCTCGTTCAGATCTCCCCCGGTCAGGATGGCTAGGTGAGCAATGGCCGGTGTGGGCACGGCTCGATGACCCTCTTCATAGGCATAGTAAGTTCGTGGGGTCACCTCCAGAATTTCAGCCATCTGCTGCTTTGTGAAGCCTAGCCGGATTCTGTAGTTGCGCAGATTGTCATGTATTGCGCCTTCCGGAGCGAATCGTTTTTGCATTGCCTCCCCAGCAATACGCTCATTCTCTTCGCGCTCACCCCGGAGCAGATCTTCCGGTGTTCTCGTGTCTGGCGGCAAAATTCTGAGTTTGGACATAACTCCTCCTGAGCGATTCGGAACGAAATTACCGGCTTCTACGGCATTTGCAAGAACTTATCGACAATACCTCAAAGCCGTGGAATGTTTGCAGAAACTTGTAGGTGTACGAGGAAAAGATGTCGAATTTTCTATCTGAAGGTCAAACCCCTGAGGCTTGGAGCAAAGCTCTCAAAAGTCATGGTGTGCATGTCTCCCCAAGATTGATCCGGACGAGAGCACGCGAAATTGGTGAGTTTCATCAGATCGGAAGACTGATGCTTCTGACCTCCGAGCAAATGGAAAAGCTCTTTCAGTCCTCCGGCTCTGCCGCAGAGACCGGCAAGCGCCAATCATAGGTGACACAAGATGACGCGTCATCAGTTGCCGTCCTGTGGTTCCGAGATTCTTGATAGCGGAATGACACCTGCTCAATGGGTTGAAGTTCTCTCGTCCAGAGGGATCGAAATCGCGGAGCGGACGCTACGGGAACACGCGCCGTGACACGGCGTGCGATTTTGTGATGTTGGGGGCGGGCGGCTAAGCGCATGCGGACCTGGCTTCCCCTCTCGATGGTCAGCCTTGCGCTGGCAGGTCCCACGGCGGGGCCAGCGGTCGCCCATGGCGTGCCGACTTTCGACCTGCGCCTCTTCGCAGAGCGGCAGGCGATCCTCGAGCAGACCGATCGTGACCTGGCGCTGCAACAGGACCGGCTGACCCGTGAGGAGGAGCTGGCCGAGATCGAGCGCCAGCAACTCGCCTCCCTCGAAGGGCTGATGGGTGCCATGTCGCTCGGGTCCGGTGATGTCGCGGGAACCGTTGCGGGGCTCGAGGCGGGGCAGGGGGCGGTTGACGACGTCGAAAGTGCGGCGGCGAGCCTCTATGCGCCCGATGATAACAACCCGGCTGCAGCCCGGGTGAACGCGCTGGAACGGCACGAAGAAGCCCTCATCGACTGCGGCGTAGACCCCGCCCATGTCATCCGGGCCGCTCTGCGCCGTGCCGTGAAGACCTGGCAGCTGGGGCCAGAGTTCGTCCCACCATCCGAAGAGCAGAGAACGCGGATCACCGAATGGCGCGCGCGCACTTCACTGGCCGTCGATGCCAATGCGCTGACTTCCATCCTGCACACCCATGACCCCCTCGATGTGCTCAGCAAGTGGGCCTTGATCCGCGGCCAGATCGAGCCGCGCGTCTGGGCGGAGATCGACGTCATCCTCGACGAGATCGCCGAGCGTGCTGCAGTGCCACAAGAGGTACCGAGCGCGCCAAGAACCTGACCTTAAAGACAACTTGCATTTTCAACGGTGGATTTTTGCCTACCGAAAATCCCTCGTCTTGCGGTTGAAGACACCCACTTCTAAGACGATCACATTGATTTTGAGGCCTCCAAGTTCATCAGTTCTGAGGTCTGAGCTAAAGGAGCGCATCATGACCCCACAACCCCGCCTCACCGGCAAACCGATCATGCGCATCCTCCGCAAGAAGACCGACAATCTGGTGGGTTTCCTCTACCAATGGAACAATGGCGATTTGCAGCCCGCGTGGCTGGACGATGCTATGGCCGAGGTTCGCTACGAACCAATAAGCGACGCCGCCTGACACCTGTCCGATCGGATACAGTACGGCCGATCCGGGCCGTTACATGGAGATGTGTCCAACCTTTGGACTCGTTGGTGGTGCATAGAACCCACTTCCATAAATCATCTAATTGCCACATAGTGAGTTATAGAAAGGGATTCTATAGCTCATGCGCTGGAACTGGACACAACCCGACTGGCCGAACTTCCGCTATGACCGCGCTGCGATCGAGCCTCTCGAACGGCGCTTTCTGCTGTCCTCCGGCGAAATCCTTGGCGCAGTCCGCCATGTAACAGGCGAGGAGCGCGACCGGATGCGCATCGAGCTTCTGAGCGAGGAGGCGATGCGCACAAGCGCCATTGAGGGCGAAGTCCTTGATCGCTCCAGCGTCCAGTCCTCGTTGCGGCGGCAGTTCGGACTGACGACAGACGGCGCACCATCAAAGCCCCGCGAGCAGGGCATCGCCGAAATGATGGTCGACGTCTATTCGAACTACGCCGCACCTCTGACCCACGACACTCTCTCACGCTGGCATGGGATGCTCCTGTCCCATGACCGTGGCCTCGAGACGATAGGTGCCTACCGTCGGCATGACGACGCAATGCAGATCGTGTCCGGTCGCATCGACCGGCCAACGGTGCATTTCGAAGCGCCGCCATCGGCGCAAGTCCAAGGCGAAATGGACGTGTTCGTCGATTGGTTCAACCGCACGGCGCCAGAGGGGTCCACGCCACTGCCCGCGCTGACGCGCGCGGCACTTGGGCATCTGTGGTTCGAGAGTATCCATCCGTTCGAAGACGGCAATGGCCGCTTGGGCCGCGCTCTGGCTGAAAAGTCCCTCGCGCAGAATATCGGCCAGCCGAGCCTGATCGCACTGGCCTATACGATCGAACAGGATCGGAAGGGGTACTACGACCAGCTCGAAGCCCACCAGAAGACGCTGGATGTGACCGCGTGGCTTCTGTGGTTCGGCGAGACGGTGTTGAACGCGCAGCAGGTCACACTGACGCGAGTTGCCTTCTTCATCGCCAAGGCGAAGTTCTACGACCAGTTCCGCGATCGGCTGAACGACCGGCAGGCCAAGGTGATCGAGCGCATGTTCCGTGAGGGGCCCAAGGGGTTCAAGGGCGGGCTCAGCGCCGAGAATTACATCGCCATCACCAGCACATCGCGCGCGACCACGACCCGGGATCTGCAGGACCTGGTGGAGATGGGCGCGCTGAACCGGACCGGGGAGCGGCGGCATACGCGGTATTGGTTAAATGTGCCGCATACATCCAAAAAAGGCGCATAATGCTTTTTATGTAAATTAATGTCACATCCGGAGCGTCACGACCATCGAACCTCGGTCAAGAGATACTCCCAAATTATGCTGCGCACGACGATGCCATCGTTCTCAAAAACTGTAAAAACATAGACACCAGGTTGCACAATGATCCACCCGGCCGCCAAGTCTTCTCCGGAGTAAAGCCGCTGAAGCAATCGGCTGCCGATCTCCGGCCAGGCATTGCCATGATCGACGAGCAGAAATTCCGCGATCCATTCCTCAGGTGCCGTGATTAGCGGCTGAAGAAGAACCTGTTCAGGCTGACCGAAGCAAGGCTGTCCCAGTTCGTAGTGGGCGTGACCGCGAGCATTTTTCACAACCACCTTTTCGATCCGTTCAAGTTCGGGACGCCAAATGAGCCGCTGGACCCCATCTTCATCCACGTAAGTTTCGGCGGAGCGACTGATCTCGGTCACCAGTTTCGAATTTCCAAAAAGTGCGCGGCGAGCGCTCTCAAACATTTCAGGAACGGGTTCGACGCTTCCGGACATGGTGGCGCCGAGAAAGGCCGCGAAGTATTCCTCGTTAGCTGAAAATCCATTGTTGCATTCCCCGCAAATCTCCACGACGTGAACATTGACCGGTAGCGGGCGATCCAAGAGCACTTTCGAGGGAACGTGATCACGCGTATCGCAGCACCATTTGTTGTACTCGACAACCATTTGCGGAACGAAACCCGCCTGCGCGAGTCCTATCCCAAGTCCGCCCGCACCCGCGAAGAGCTCCACCGATTTTCGTGATAAGGGCTTGGCAGGCTGTTTGCTCGACATGATGCTCCTCCTGCAGGGCTTTTCATCGACTTAGAACAAAATCCCCGTCAAGTATCAAGAACAAATTGACAACATCTGGTTAAGGTTCGAGCCGCCAGCCCCACAGATTGACCGAGTCAAAAAGCAGTCGGTTACCTTGCCCCAAGAAAGGCGACTTGCAGCGTTCTGCCATCGCACATGGGAGATTGTTGGCCGATTTTTCGGCATCGTGCTTGAGCTAAAACCAAACCTGCTTCGCAATTCACGTATACCAATGAAGAAATATAGGGGGCTCACGCCCCCTTCCCGAACTTCATGACCGGGATGCCCAGCTTCTTGGCCTTGTCGGAAAGGTTCTCCTGGATGCCAGTACCCGGGAAGACTAGAACACCCACGGGCAGCACGTCCAGCATGGCGTCGTCGCGCTTGAAGGGGGCGGCTTTGGCATGCTTGGTCCAATCGGGCTTGAAGGCCACCTGCGTCACGCCCCGGGCCTCGGCCCATTTGGCGGCGATGAGCTCTGCGCCCTTCGGGCTGCCACCATGCAAGAGGACCATGTCGGGATATTTCGTCCGGACCTGATCGAGCTTGCCCCAGATCAGGCGGTGATCGTTGAATACCATCGGCCTTAGCCTTTGACCGCTTTGGCGTATTCTCGGGTGGTAATCGAGCGCACGGTGGCGATGTCGTTGGCGAAGAAGTTCCAGGCGTCGCAGCATCGTTCCACGATGTCCTCGTAGGTTTCGAACACGGAAATGGCGAGGCGGTTGGCGCGGAGGCAGGCCCAGACGTTCTCGATAGGGTTGAGCTCCGGGGCGTATGGCGGGAGCGGCAGCAGAGTGATGTTGTCGGGCACCTTCAGAGCCTTGGCACCATGCCATCCGGCACCGTCGATCACGAGAACGGCATGTGCGCCCTCGGCGACGGTGCGGGAGATCTCGGCGAGGTGGGCGTTCATGGCAGCCTGACGGCATTGCCAAGTAGGTGACCCATGGCCCGCCGCTGCGTTTTGACTACCGCCTTTCCCTGTCCGTCAGGTGCCAGCCAGGTGCGATGCACACCCTGCAAGGCCCCTGCCCCATCGGTGACCGCGGCGATCAGCGTCGGCCTGGGGATGCTGCGGGTCTGGCCCTCATCCCGATGCCAGCACTTTGGGTGCACGCGCGCGCCCGTGTTGTAGAGGAAGAGCAAGAGCGCATATTCATGCCGCCCCCGCGCCGTCTTCTTGTCCGGCACCGCAAGCATCGCCTCCATTTCCGGCCGCGTCAGCCACCCAACCGATGGCTGCATGGACTTTTTCGAAGATATGGCGCGGATATGCCCATACCACTCAACATGCGCCGGGTCCCTGCTACCCACAAAGCGCGCAAAGGCCTTGATGCCAGCTAGACGCTGATTTCGGGTCCGCACCGAACATCCGCGGTCGTCCTCGACATGAGCGAGGAACTTCAGAACCAGCGATGACGCCAGATCGCGCACCATCAAACGGTCGACGGGTCTGCGCACCTTTTGGCTGGCAAATGGCAGGAGCAGTCGGAAAGTATCGCGATAGCTGGACCGGGTGTTTCTGGCCAGGTTGCGCTCGGTGACGATGTACTCGGTCAGGAAGCGCCGAAGCCAAGGCCCAAGGAGTTCATGCTCGGGCATCCTCGCCTCCATGGACAAGGCGCGCAAAACGCATCGACGCTTGGTTCAAGAGCTCAGGGGTCATCGTCAGGTAGACTTTGGTGCCTTCCAGATCGGAATGGCCGAGATAGGTGGACAGCACGGGCAGTAAGCGCTGCACGTCTGCGCCGTCCCGATACCATGCGGTCAGTCTGTGAACCGCGAAGCTGTGCCGGAGGTCATGCATGCGGGGTGCCGATCGACCACCCGCGCTGCCTCGTACATCTGCGGCGCGGCGAAGCCGGTCGAACGCAGTATGAACCGTGCTGCTTGCCAACCGCGTCCCATCCCTGTTCGACAGCAGGTATGCGGCACCATCCGGCGCAAACCGCTGTCCCGCTGGCTGCGCTTGGTGCGTAGCCAGCACCGTCGCAAGCGGCATTCCGACCGGCACCAGCCGACACTTGTGGAACTTGGTGTCCCGGATTGTCAGGACGGAAGCCTTCAGATCGCAATCGTCACGCAGGAGTCCGGTGGCTTCGCTGACCCGTGCGGGCAATGCGTGCCATCTTAGCGCTGCCCCGGGTCGGCAAGACGATCCGTCGCGGACAGTTCCGCACCGAGGGCTTCGAAGAGGCGAAGATAGACATCGAGACTGACGGACACGACACCGTTTTCGATGTCGGAAATGGTGGATTGGGCGGTGCCCGTCATCTCGCCCAACTGCTTCTGGCTTATCTTCTGCATGGCTCTTCGAGCGCGGAGGAAGGCGCCAGCTTGGCGCAGGCTTCGAATGGGGTATGCTGCGGAATCTGTCATGCAGGTCTGATAGCTTATCGGCGATATTCAGTCAATATAGCTCGAAGGCTATATATTAGCTATATAGCTCATAAACTATTATTCTCACTATGCAAGGGTGACTGCCACAACAGCTAAGGCCACAACCCTACGCAATGGCCGTTCTTTCAATAGCGTTTTTTCTATGGCTCGGCTCGGTGTGGCAAGTAAGGCTCTCCAGTTACTTGCCGTCGATTCACTGAAAGCTCGAACCGGAAGCGGGACGATTGGTCGTCCCAATGGGCCGGGCGATCGCAGTACGCGACTAGATAGCCCGCGGGATCGATCCAGCTAATGCCATCGCCGCTCGCAAGCGGGAGGACGCTGAGCTGGCGCGAGACATAGTCGCGCGCCGGTCGCTGAAGGCGCACATCCAGCACAATGTTACTGGATATTCGCTGGGGTGGAACAACTGGGCGTCTCGCTTCGACCCAATCGCGAGTTCGTCTACCTGTCAGCCCACCCCGCTGACCGCGCGCATCAAGCCCCGGCTGGCCGGGGAAGGTGCCATAGGTTTCGAGACGACCGGATTCCGGCCAGAAATACGACGCCGCCGACATTGATGCAGAGCCGCCCAGGTCGAGACCGATCACCACCGGCCCGCGCTTGGGCAATAGCACGTCCACCTCGCATTTGAGCCAATCGTCGAGACCGATCAGAATATCCCGGTTATCCTCTTGCACCCGCTCATTGCGCGCCAAGAGCCGGAACCGCGACAGCGCCGATCCGCCCCGTTCCAGAGCAAGCGCCGCATCGGCTTTGAGCCGGTCAAGGCTTGGGCCGATCCCGTATTTAGTGCCGGGGTTCGCGACGATCAGGCTATCGACATCATCGGCAGGCAAGCCGGGTTCGGGCCGGTGTTCTTGCCGAAAGGTGCCGGGACCGTTCCTATCCAGCCAGAGCGAAAACGGGTGTTGATCATTGCTCGCACTGGTCGAGATGATCAGCGCGCGCCCGTCACGCTTCGACAGGCCGGTGAGCAACGCCGCTTCCAACTCGTCGCCCTGAGCGAGCGGCCAGTGACCACGCTCATCAAGGATTGCGAGGGTCGGACTGGACCCAAGCGCCGATTTGCCATCGGCAGAGATAGCCCGCAGAATATGGGGCCCGTTTTCATCATCGAATTGTATCTCAAAACGAGGTTGCCGCCGGATCGTGATGCGCGCCTGCATGTCCTCGGGCAACCGTCACCGATACTTGTTTGCGGATCAGGTGACGCCCATAGACCCACGGGCGCGGGGGAATGCTGGCCGGGTCACGCCAGACAAATTCCGTTGGCAGGCGGTCCCCCCGATCACGGGGAAACTCGGCCCGATGCTGATCCAGGTGAATTGCCATTTCCGAAAAATCACGCATCACGCCGCTTGCCTCCCCTGTACATGGGCAGTCTTTGTGTCCTGCCGGGGTCACCAATGTCTCACTATTTCCATTTCCTTTCAGTAAATTGATGGGATATCTCGCACAGCCGATCCGAAAGGTTGGACAAATCCGCTGCATCAACGGGGGCCATTTCGGGCTCAACCATCCTCTTGCGACTTGTGGCGCGGATGCAGGTCAGCGCCTCGCGTGTGCTCTTGTGTGCGAGGAATGACATGATCTGGAACCCGTCAGCGCCGTGCTCGGCCCGTTCCGTTACACCATGCTTTCGCAGCCCGTAAGCGCGGGCATTTGTCAGGCAGGCCAGCCGCTCGGCAACGGTTTTCCGCCAGGATTTTGCCGGCCAGGATTTTGCCAGCCAAGTTTTTGATTGTCCTGCCAGCCTGTCCCGCGCTACTAGCTTGGCTTGAAAACGCTCGAGCAAGGGCAGGGGATCAGGGTTGCTGTCACTTTTACGCATTCTCGTTGCGTGCCTGTTGGGGGCGCTTCTTGTCGGGTGTTCGCTGCCGCGCGGCGCCGCCCTCCAGAGCGAGGTTCTCAAGGCCAGCAACGACGCCGATCTGCCGTTTCAGGTGGTCGAGGTCACCCGCTTTCGGGTCAACGATCTGGCGCGTTGGCCGGCGACGGGTTGGAGCGGCAGCTATCACTGGCCGCAGGCCGGGCGCGGCCCGGACTCGGCGGTGATCCGCAGCGGTGACCGGCTCGGACTGGCGATCTGGGATTCGCAGGAAAATTCGCTTCTGGCCGCGTCCGATTCGAGCCTCACGGCAGTGCCCCAGGTGACCGTGAGTTCTGACGGATCCATTTTCGTGCCCTATGTCGGGGATGTGCCGGTCAGCGGAATGACGCCGGACGCGGCGCGCGCGCGGCTTCAGGCGGCCCTCGGCGACATCGCCCCGACGGCGCAGGTTCAGTTGTCGGTCGTGCAGGGGCGCAACAATTCGGTCGATCTGGCGGCGGGTGTGGGCGCGCCGGGGCGCTATCCGCTCGAAAGCCGCAACACGCGAATCCTGAGCATTCTGGCCGAGGCGGGCGGGATCAACACATCGCTTGGTCATCCTCTGGTCGTTCTGCAACGCGATGGCCAGCGCTACGAGGTGCGCGCCGAGGAACTGATGCGCGATCCGTCGCGCAATGTGCTGGTGCGCGGTGGCGATCAGATCCTTGTGGTCGAGGACGACCGGACCTTCAACGTGCTCGGCGCTTCCGGGCAGCAGAAGATCGTCGCCTTCAGCAAGGAAACCATGACCGCGATGGAGGCGCTCTCGGAAATGGGCGGGCTTAGCGCGTCGCGCGCCGATCCCAAGGGGATCCTGGTGCTGCGCGATTACCCGCCCTCGGCGCTCAATGCCCGGCCCGGTCCGGCCTTGCCGCAGGTCGTTTTCACGATTGATCTGACCGATGCCGATGGCCTCTTTGCCTCGCGCGTCTTTCCGATCAACCCGGGCGATACGATCCTTGCGACCGAGTCTCCGATCACGCGGGTGCAGACCATTCTGGCGCTCATGGGTTCGATGGTCGGCTTCGGCAGCTCGCTGGGCAATGTTGCCAACTGAGGCGGACTTCATGCGGTTGATCGTGGACCCGTTGCCCTGGTCGGGTTTTGTGAGGCGCGCCGCCGGGGCCGTCTCAGCCGCCGGTATGGCTCATGTGGCGCGACACGCGGCCATCGACGCCCTGGCGGGAATAGTCGAAATCGTGGCCCTTGGGCTTGCGCGCGATCGCCGCCCGGACCGCGGCCTCAAGCGGCGCGACGTCGCGGGGATGGTTGCGCAGGGGCGCGCGCAGGTCGGCCATGTCCTCTTGCCCCAGACACATGAACAATTCGCCGGTGCAGGTCAGCCGCACGCGGTTGCAGCTTTCGCAGAAATTATGCGTAAGCGGCGTGATGAATCCGATCCTTTGCCCGGTCTCCTCCAGCCGCACATAGCGCGCCGGCCCGCCCGTGTGCTCGGCCAGATCGGTCAGCGTAAATTGCTCCGCCAGCCGCGCGCGCAGATCGTTCAGCTTCCAGTATTGGCCCAGCCGGTCCTCGTTGCCGATATCGCCCATCGGCATGACCTCGATGAAGGTCAGGTCCATGTCGCGGCTCTTGCACCATTCGACGAGCGCGAACAGTTCATCCTCGTTGAACCCCCTGAGCGCCACGGTATTGATCTTGACGCGCAACCCCGCCGCCTGTGCCGCGTCGATGCCGCGCATGACCTGGGCCAGCCGCCCCCAGCGGGTGATCTCGGCGAATTTCGCCTCGTCGAGCGTGTCGAGCGAGACATTCACCCGCCGCACCCCCGCCGCATGAAGATCGCCCGCGAACCGCTCAAGCTGAGAGCCGTTGGTGGTCAGCGTCAGTTCCTTGAGGCGGCCCGCCTCCAGGTGCCGGGTCATGGCGTTGAAAAACGTCATGATCCCCTTGCGCACCAGCGGCTCTCCGCCGGTGACGCGCAGTTTCTCCACCCCTAACCCGATAAAGGTGGAACACATGCGGTCAAGCTCCTCCAGCGTCAGAAGCTCTTTCTTCGGCAGAAAGGTCATGTTCTCCGACATGCAATAGACGCAGCGGAAATCGCAGCGGTCGGTGACGGAGACGCGCAAGTAGGAGATGGCGCGCTTAAACGGGTCGATGAGCGGGGCGACTGTCATGGGACAAACCTATTCCCGCCCCCGCGCCACGGCAAGGGGGGTGTGCGCGCGGCCATCTTGCCGGTTGCGGGGGGGAAGGCGCGGCGCTAACCTCGGTCGCATGTCCGGCATCTTGCGTTTTTCCCTTGTGCTTGCAGCCCTCGGCGGCTGTTCCCTGATCGGGCCGCGCACCACGCCCGCGCCGCCGCCGGCTGACGCGGTTGTGATCGACGCGCCCGCCGCCCCGCAGCCGCCCCGCGCGAGCCTGCCTGCAACCACCGTCGCCTCGCTCGGCAATGTCCGCGAGCCGGGGCTGTGGATGCGTACGCCGCTCGTCTCCGCCCCCATGCGTGGCACGGTGCGCGACCCGGCCAGCGGGCGCTCGGTCGCGCTCGATCTCATTCCCATCGAGGGGGAGCCGGGGGCGGGCAGCCGCATGTCGCTCGCCGCCTACCAGGCGCTCGGCCTGCCGCTTACCGCGCTGCCCGAACTGCGCGTCTCGGCAGGGGGCTGAGGCCCGTTATTCCACCGTTACCGATTTCGCCAGGTTGCGCGGCTGGTCCACGTCGGTGCCTTTGGCAATGGCCGTGTGATAGGCGATAAGCTGCGCGGGCAGCGCATAGAGGATCGGCGCCAGCACCGGATCGACCGCAGGCAGCGTGATCGCCCGAACCGCGTCCGCGCCCGCTGCCGCCACGCCCGCCGCATCCGAGATCAGCACGATCCGCCCGCCGCGCGCCATCACCTCCTGCATGTTCGATACGGTCTTGTCGAAGAGCGCATCGCACGGCGCCATGACGATCACCGGCAGCGTCTCGTCGATGAGCGCGATGGGGCCGTGCTTCAACTCGCCAGAAGCATAGCCTTCGGCATGGATATAGCTGATTTCCTTGAGCTTCAGCGCGCCTTCGAGCGCCAGGGGATACATCAGCCCGCGCCCGAGGAAAAGCGCGCTCGATGCCCCCGAAAGATCGCGCGCCACCTCGCGGATCGCGCCGTCGATCTCCAGCGCGGTGTTGAGCGTGGCCGGCAGGCCGCGCAGCGCCGCGAGCAGATCGCAAAGCCGCTCGGCGCTCATTTTGCTGCGCGCCCGCGCCGCCCTGAGCGCGAGCAGCAAAAGGACCGTCAACTGACAGGTAAAGGCCTTGGTCGAGGCCACGCCGATTTCGATGCCCGCCAGGACCGGCAGCGCCAGATCGCTCTCGCGGGCGATGGAACTGGTCTCTACATTGACCACGGCAAGGATGCTGCCGGCCCGGTCGCGGCAATAGCGCAGCGCGGCCAGCGTGTCGGCGGTCTCGCCCGACTGGCTGACAAAGATCGCCACGGTGCCGGGGCTGATCGGCGGCTCGCGATAGCGGAATTCCGAGGCGATATCGACCTCGACCGGTAGCCGCGCCAGTTGCTCGAACCAGTATTTCGCGGTGAGGCAGGCATAATAGGCCGTCCCGCAGGCCACCAGCACCAGCCGATCCACCCGCGCGAAATCGGGCATGGCCGCGGGCAGGGCGATCTCGCGGCCGTCATCGCTCAGGTAGTGGCGCAGCGCATTGCCGATCACCATCGGCTGTTCGGCGATTTCCTTGGCCATGAAATGCCGGTGCCCGCCCTTGTCCACCCGCGCGCTGTCGATGGCGATCTGCGTGACGGGCCGGTTGGCCTGCCGCCCCTCGGCATCGGTGATCGTCGCGCCCGCGCGCGTCACCACGGCGATATCGCCCTCTTCCAGATAGGTAATCCGGTCCGTCATCGGCGCCAGCGCGATGGCGTCCGAGCCTACATACATCTCGCCCTCGCCATGACCGATGGCCAGCGGGCTGCCCTTGCGCGCGGCGATCATCAGATCGTCCTCGCCCTCGAACAGGAACAACAGCGCATAGGCCCCGTCCAGCCGCGCGATGGTGGCGCGGGCGGCGGCCTCGGGCCCCATTCCCTGCGCCATGTGATGCTGCGTCAGCAGCGCCACGGTCTCGGTATCGGTGTCGGTCTCGTGGCCGATCCCGGCCTCGGCCAGTTCGGCGCGCAGTTCGCGGAAATTCTCGATGATGCCATTATGCACCACGGCGACCGGCCCCGCCCTGTGGGGATGCGCGTTGCGCTCTGTCGGCGCGCCATGGGTGGCCCAGCGGGTATGGCCGATCCCGGCCTTGCCCGCGAGCGGCTGATGCACCAGCAGGTCCGAGAGGTTGACGAGCTTGCCCACGGCGCGGCGGCGGTCGAGCACCCCATCGTTGACCGTGGCGATGCCGGCGCTGTCATAGCCGCGATATTCCAGCCGCTTGAGCGCCTCGACCAGCACCGGCGCGGCTTCGTGATTTCCCAGAACGCCGACGATTCCGCACATGCCTACGCTCCCTTGTCCCGCTGCGCCTTGAGCGCGCGCAGCCGCTCGAAGAGCCGTGTGGCAAAGCCTGGCTTGTTCTCCTGGCGTGCCCGCCCGACCGCCAGCGCGCCCGGTGCCACATCGCGGGTGATGACCGAGCCCGAGGCGGTCATCGCGCCATCCCCCACCGTCACCGGCGCGACAAGCATGGTGTCAGAGCCGATGAAGGCGCCACGCCCGATGATGGTGCGGTGCTTCATCACGCCGTCATAGTTGCACGTCACCGTGCCCGCGCCGATATTGCTGCCCTCGCCGATCTCGGCATCGCCGATATAGCTCAGGTGGTTGACCTTCGCCCCCTCGGCGATCAGCGCGTTCTTGACCTCGACGAAATTGCCGATGCGCACGTCCTCCGACAGCTCCGCGCCGGGGCGCAGCCGCGCATAGGGCCCGACCACCGCCCCGCGCGAGACATGGCAGCCCTCCAGATGCGAGAAGGCCCGGATCACCGCGCCGCTTTCCACCGTCACGCCGGGGCCGAAGACCACATAAGGCTCGATCACCGCATCGCGTCCCACCACCGTGTCGCGGGCGAAATGCACCGTCTCAGGGGCGGGCATGGTGACGCCTGTCTCGAGCGCCCCGGCGCGGGCGCGCGCCTGAAAGGCAGCCTCGGCAAGGCTCAGTTCCGCGCGCGAATTGACGCCAAGCGTTTCGGCCTCGTCGCAGGTGACAGCCGTGGCCGACAGGCCCCGCGCACGCGCCAGCGCCACGATATCGGTCAGGTAATACTCGCCCGCCGCATTGTCATTGCCGACCGCATCGACCAGGTCGCGGAGCACGGGTGCCGCGGCCATCACCACGCCGCTGTTGCACAGGGCGATCGCGCGCTCGGCCTCGGTCGCGTCCTTGAACTCGACGATCCGCTCCAGCACCTCGCCCGCCATCACCAGCCGCCCGTAACGCCCCGGATCGGCGGCCTCGAAGCCGAGCACCACGATGTCATGCCGCGCCCGCGCCTGCGCCATGCGCTCGAGTGTCTCGGGTCGGATGAGGGGCGTATCGCCATAAAGCACCACCGCATCGCCCGCGAAATCGCCAAGCACCGACGCGGCCTGCGCCACCGCGTGCGCGGTGCCCAGTTGCTCGGCCTGAAGCACCACCTGCGCCTCGGGGTCGAATGCGAGCGCTGCCTTGCGGACCTCGTCCGCCCCGTGGCCGGCCACCACCACCACCCGCTCGGGATCGAGCGCGGCCCCGGCGGCCATGGCGTGAAACAGCATCGCCTCGCCCGCGACCGGGTGCAGGACCTTGGGCAGGTCCGAGTTCATCCGCGTTCCCTGGCCGGCGGCAAGCACGATGAGGGCAAAAGGCATGGGCATTTCCGTGGCAAGACGTCTCAAGGCCGTTCTATCGGTTCGCGGAAGATACGCAAGGGCAGCGACCCCCTTGTGAGCCTTGCATGTCGGGGCTAAGCGCGGTCTTGTCGGACAACAGGGGGGCCGTCCATGCGCACCGTGGTTTTCGATCTCGACGGCACGCTCGCCGATACGAGCGGCGATCTCGTGGCCGCCGCCAATGCCTGTTTTCGTGGCATGGGCGCGGGCGATCTGCTTTGCGCCTCGCGCGACGCGGGGGTGGCGCTGCGCGGCGGGCGGGCGATGTTGCGGCTGGGGATGGAGCGGCTCGGGCGCGGCAGCGACGAGGCCGAGATCGACCGGCAATACCCGCTGCTGCTCGCCGCCTACGAGGCGGCGATCGACACCCATACCCGGCTTTACCCCGGCGCGATGGACGCGGTGGAGGGGCTGCGCGGTGCGGGCTACCGCGTGGCGATCTGCACCAACAAGCCTGAGGCGCTGGCGCGGCTCCTGCTCGACCGGCTTGGCGTGCTCGGGGCGTTTCATGCGCTCACCGGCGCCGATACGCTGGCGGTGCGCAAGCCCGATCCCGAACACCTCACCGAGACCGTGCGCCGCGCGGGCGGCGATCCGGCGCGCGCGCTTCTGGTGGGCGATTCCGATACCGACCGCGAGACCGCACGCGCCGCCGGCGTTCCTGCCGTGCTCGTGGGATTTGGCCCTGCGGGTGCGGATGTGGCGGCGCTGAAGCCGGAGGCGATCATCGGCCATTTCGACGAGTTGCCGGGGGTGGTCGCGCGCCTGATCGGGTGAGGTGCCATACGCCTGCCCCGCCTTTCGGCCGTCCTCGACGCGGCATCGCCGCCATTGACGCCCGGCCGCACCCGCGCCACAAACGGCGCATGACCGAGGTGTTCAAGGGCAGCTTCACCCAGCAGGAGCCGATCCCCGAAGAGGGGATCGCGGCGGCGATGGATGTGCTGCGCTCAGGCAGGCTGCACCGGTATAATCTTGTCGGGGATGAGGCGGGCGAGGTGGCGCTGCTCGAGCGCGAATTCGCCGCCTATACCGGCGCGCGTTATGCGCTGGCGGTGACTTCGGGCGGTTATGCGCTGGCCACGGCGCTTCGTGCGCTCGGGGTGGGGCCGGGTGAGGCGGTGCTGACCAATGCCTTTACCCTTGCCCCGGTGCCCGGCGCGATCGCCAGTGTCGGCGCGGTGCCGGTCTATGTCGGCGTGACCGGGGGGCTGACCATCGACCTCGCCGATCTGGCGGCCAAGGCGGGGGGCGCGCGGGTGCTGATGCTGAGCCACATGCGCGGGCATCTGGTGGATATGGACCGGCTGATGGCGATCTGTGACGCGGCGGGCGTGACCGTGATCGAGGATTGCGCGCATACGATGGGGGCGGCCTGGCGCGATGTGCCCTCGGGGCGGTGGGGCAAGGTGGGGTGCTATTCGACCCAGACCTACAAGCACATGAACTCGGGCGAAGGCGGGTTTCTTGTCACCGACGATGATGAGGTGATGGCGCGCGCGGTGATCCTGTCGGGTTCCTACATGCTCTACGAGCGGCACGGCACGGTGCCGCCCGCCGAGGTGTTCGAGCGGGTGAAATACGACACGCCCAATGTCTCGGGGCGGATGGATCACCTGCGCGCGGCGATCCTGCGGCCGCAGTTGCGCGTGCTCGACGCGCAGTGCGAGAGGTGGACCGCGCGCTATCGGGTGGTCGAGGCGGGCCTGCGCGGCACGCCGGGGCTGCGGATCGTCGAGCGGCCCGAGGAGGGGCGCTTTGTCGGCTCGTCCATCCAGTTTCTGTTGCTCGACTGGCCCGACGACCGGATCGAGGCGGTGCTGGCGCGCTGCGCCGCGCGGGGGGTAGAGCTCAAGTGGTTCGGGCGCGCCGCGCCGAAGGGTTTTACCAGCCGTTACGACAGCTGGCGCTATGCCCCGCATCCCGCCATGCCCGACAGCGACCGCATCCTGCGCGCCGTCCTCGACATGCGCCTGCCGCTGACCTTCAGCCTTGAGGATTGCGCGCAGATCGCGCGGATCATCCGCGCCGAGGTGGGGGCGGTCTGGCAGGCTGTCCCGTCACATGAGGAGCGCGACACAGGCATTTGATTTCAGGGCCGAAAGACAGAACGTCTCGGCTCCAGCGTGAGGGCATCCGGCCAGCCGAGGAAGGCCTCGATCCCGGCAATCGTCAGGGCAATCACGATCACGATGAGCCAGAGCCGCACGGTGCGCGGTCCCGGCGGTCGGCGCGCCCAGCGGGCCATGCGCAGAAGCCAGATGATATTCATGCCACGAACCTCGCCCTGCGGCTACTCTGCACGGCGGCGCCCCGACCGGCGGGGTCCGTGTCGATCGCTTCGTCGCGCTGCGTCATGTCGTGCCCTTGCAAATCCGGGGCCAGTCTAGGAAAAACCGCGCTACTGTCACGGAGAAAATCGGGGGGGCCATGCCGTCACATGCCGAAACGCGGATTCTGCCCTACACGGCGGACCAGATGTATGGGCTGGTCGCCGACGTGGCGCGCTATCCCGAGTTTCTGCCCTGGACGGCGGCGGCGCGGGTGCGCAGCGTGACCCCCCGCGACGATGGCGCCGAGGTGATGGAGGCCGATCTGGTGATCAGCTTCAAGGTCTTCCGCGAGCGATTCGGCAGCCGTGTCGTGCTCTGGCCAAGGGCGCAGCGGATCGAGACGGAATATCGCGACGGGCCGTTCCGGCACATGCGCTCGAACTGGGCATTTCGGGATGTGGAGGGCGGCTGCGAAGTCGCTTTTGACGTCGATTTCGCTTTTCGTAACAGGCTGTTGCAGTCGGCGGCCGAGATGTTCTTTCACGAGGCGATGAAGCGGATCGTGCGTGCCTTCGAGGCACGCGCGCAGGCGCTTTATGGCTGAGGCCGGTCGGCCTGTCGCGGGCCGTCATCCTCGGGCCTGACCCGAGGATCCCCGGCCGCCGCGCGATCCCCGCCTTCGCGGGGATGACGGGGATCAGGAGGTGAGCGCGTCACGCAAAAGCCGCAAGGCATGATCGCGAGAGAGCCGGCGGACCTCGGCGCGGCCCGGTGCGCCGAATTCCTGCGTTTCGGTGCGCGTCGGGTGGCTTGCCATGGCAAGGCCGAAGCACACCCGGCCCTCGGGCTTGTGCTCCGACCCGCCCGGTCCCGCGATGCCGGTGATCGAGACGGCCAGTTGCGCGGCGCTATGGGCCAGCGCGCCCTCGGCCATTTCGCGCGCGACCTCTTCGGAGACGGCCCCGTGCGCGGCCAGGGTGGCGGGCGAGACGCCCAGCATCTCGATCTTGGCGGCGTTTGAATAGGTGACGAAGCCGCGCTCGACCACCGCCGAAGAGCCCGCCACATCGGTGAGCGCAACCGCGACCATGCCGCCTGTGCAGCTCTCTGCGGTGGCGATCATGACCCCATGTTTCTTAGCCATATCAATTATTTGATAGGCAATATTCATACGAAAACCACATGCGCGAGCCAGGCGCCCAGCATCACGCAGAGCGCCGCCGCAACCCCGGCGAGGATGTCGTCGAGCATGACCCCGAGCGCGTCGCCACGCCGGTCGGCCCAGCGGATCGGCCCCGGTTTCCAGATATCGAACAGGCGAAAGGCGAGAAAGGCGGTGATCCAGCCCGGCCAGAGCGCGGTGAGCGCCGCGCCCGCATGGGCCGCGCCGATCGAGACGGGCAGGAAGGCGAGCCATTGCCCCGCCACCTCGTCAATCACGATCTCGGAGGGGTCGTGATCCAGTTTTCCTCTTGTTTCCATATGGGTGGCCCACCATCCCGATGCAAAGGCCACGGCGATGCCAAGCGCCAGCAGGCCCGGCCCGCCAGCCATGTGAAGCGCCCAGGCTACGGGAAAGGCCGCGAGCGATCCCCATGTGCCGGGCGCGGGGCGCAGGTGGCCGATGCCGAAAAACGTGGAAATCAAATGTGTTATGTGCATGTCTTCACCAATGTGACAACGGTTTGCGCGGCGATGCCCTCTTCGCGGCCGGTAAAGCCGAGGCGCTCGGTGGTGGTGGCCTTCACCGAGATGCGGCCCAAGGCCACGCCGGTGATCTTGGCCAGCGCCGCGCGCATGGCCTCTGCATGGGGTCCGATCCTGGGCCGCTCGCAGATAAGAGTGACGTCCATGTTGCTGATTTCAAATCCTTTCCCTTTTGCAAGCCCGACCGCGTGGCGCAGGAAGACATGGCTTTCGGCACCTTTCCACCGTGGATCGGAGGGCGGGAAGTGGTGCCCGATATCGCCCTCGGCAAGCGCGCCATAGATGGCGTCGGCCAGCGCGTGCAGGCCGACATCGGCATCGGAATGGCCCTGAAGGCCGCGCTCGTGCGGCACGGCGACCCCGCAGAGCATACAGTGATCGCCCGGCCCGAAGCGGTGCACGTCAAAGCCGGTGCCGGTGCGAATATCCATCTGCCCCCCCAATATGCGGCTCGCCCGGTCGATATCGCCGGGATGGGTGATCTTGAGATTGTCGGCGTGGCCTTGTGTGATCGTCACCGGTATCCGGGCGGCGCGGGCGACGGCGACATCGTCGGCCGCGTCGCCGTCATACGCGCGATGCGCACAGAGTATGGCCGCGAAATCAAATCCTTGCGGGGTCTGCGCGGCAAAGAGCCCGGTGCGGTCCCGTGTGCCGGTGACGCGGCCCTCATGGCCGGTCCAGAGCGCATCGGTCACCGCCAGCGCGGGAGCGGCGGCGGGGGCGCCGGCCCTCAGCGCATCGAGAACGCCCGCGATGACCGATGGCGGCACGGTGGGGCGGGCGGCGTCGTGGATGAGCACATGGCGCGGCGCCGTGCCGTGCCTTGCCAGATGCTCCAGCCCATTGAGCACCGAGGCGCGGCGGGTGGCCCCGCCTGTTGCGACCTCGACACCCGCAGGGGCAAGGGCCAGATCGTCGGGGTGAAGCACGAGGAGCGTGCGGCTGACGAAAGGGGCGAGCGCGACGATGGTCCAGTCGATCACCCGGCGGCCCGCGAGGGGCTGCCACTGTTTCGGCTGCTCCCCGCCCGCGCGGGTGCCCCGGCCTGCGGCGGTGATGAGGGCGGCGACTGTCATGAGCCTTGATTACGGCGGTGCGCGGGAGAGCGCAATGGCGGGACATGTGCCTGAAAATTAGGCATATGCCGCGATAAGGGCGCGGATCTGGGCCGCCCGGCGTTGTGGGCAGGGGGCGGGGCGGGTAGAAAGGCGATGTTGCACAAGGAATGGGCAAACCATGCTGACTTTGGCTCAAAGATCCCTGACCCCGCCGGTTCTGCTCGCGCCGATGGCGGGAATCACCGATCTGCCGTTCCGCGATCTGGTGAGCGGCTTTGGCGCGGGGCTGGTGGTGAGCGAGATGATCGCCAGCCGCGAGATGCTGGGCGCGCGCCCGGGCGTGCGCGAAAAGGCCGAGCTGGGCCTTGGGGCGGGCAATACCTTGGTGCAGATCGCGGGCTGCGAGGCAGGGCCGATGGCCGAGGTGGCGCGCAGGCTGGAAGGTGACGGCGCGCGGATCATCGACATCAACATGGGGTGCCCGGCGAAGAAGGTGACGCGGGCGCGCGGCGCGGGGGCGTCCGGCTCGGCGCTGATGCGCACGCCCGACCACGCGCTGCGCCTCATCGAGGCGGTCGCGGGGGCGGTGTCGGTGCCGGTCACGCTCAAGATGCGGCTGGGCTGGGACGCGGCGAGCGTGAACGCGCCCGCGATCGCCGCGCGCGCCGAAACTGCGGGCGTGGCGATGATTACGGTGCACGGGCGCACGCGCTGTCAGTTCTACGAGGGCTGCGCCGACTGGGCCGCGATCCGGGCGGTCAAGGAGGCGGTGCGCGTGCCGGTCATCGCCAATGGTGACATCGTGGGCGCGGTCTCGGCGCGGCGCGCGCTCGTGCTTTCGGGCGCGGACGGGGTGATGATCGGGCGCGGCGCGCGGGGGCGGCCCTGGCTGCTCGCCGAGGTGGCGGCGGCGCTATATGGCGCGCCCGCGCCGCGGGTGCCGCATGGTTTGGCGCTTGCCGATCTGGTGGCCGCCCACCATGAGGCCATGCTGTCGTTTTACGGGGTCGACCTGGGGGGGCGCGTCGCGCGCAAGCACCTGGGCTGGTATATGGACGAGGCCGCGACACCGCCCGAGTTGCGTCGCCTTGTGGTCACCGCCGCGCCGGGGCAGGTGGCGCGGCTCTTGCCAGAGGCGCTCGGGTCGAGGTGTGCGGCATGAACGACGACGAGCCGCTCTGGGCCTCGCTGCCGGTGCCGGCGCTGGTCATCGACGAGGCGGACCGGATCGAGCGCGTCAACCCGGCGGCGGAGGGTTTCCTGCTCGGCTCGGCGCGCACGATCGTGGGCGCGCCGGTCTGGGACCGGCTGGCCGTCGATGCGCCGCTCGAGGCGGCATTTGCCCGCGCCAGAGAGAGCGGCGCGCCGCTCTTCGTCAACGATGTGGATGTGGGCACGGGGATGCGGCCGCCAGTGATGTGCTCGCTTCAGGTGGCCCCGATGGCGGGGGCGCCGGGGCGGATGCTGATGCTGATCGCGCCGCGCGAACTGGCCGGGCGGGTGGGCCAGAACAGCACCGTCAAGGCCGCTGCGCGCTCGGCCATCGGCATGGCCGAGATGCTGGCTCACGAGATCAAGAACCCGCTCGCGGGGATCACCGGGGCGGCGCAGCTTCTGTCGATGACGCTCGTGGCGGAGGATCGCGAACTGACCGATCTCATCGTGAGCGAGAGCCGCCGCATCGTGGCGCTTCTGGAGCGGGTGGAGCAGTTCGGCAATGTCGGCGCGCCGGTGCTTCATCCTGTCAACCTGCATGACGTGCTCGACCGGGCGCGGCGCTCGGCGATGCTGGGATTTGCCGGGAGGATGCGCTTCGTCGAAGAATACGACCCCTCCCTGCCGTCCGCGCTTGGCGACGGGGACCAGCTTGTGCAGGTGGTGCTCAACCTTCTGAAGAACGCCGCCGAGGCCGCCACCGGGGGCACGGGCACGATCCGCCTGCGCACCCATTACGATGCCGCCTTGCGGGTCCGGCGGGGGGACGATGCGCGGTCGCTGCCCTTGCATCTGGAGGTGATCGACGACGGGCCCGGCCTGCCGCCCGAGATCGCGTCCGACGTGTTCGAGCCGTTCGTGTCGGGGCGCGAGAACGGCACCGGGCTGGGGCTGGCGCTGGCGGCCAAGATCGTCTCGGACCATGGCGGCTGGCTCTCGGTCGAGTCGGTGCCGGGGCGCACGGTGTTCCGCATATCGCTGCAACGCGCGGATGCGCAGGACAAGGAGGGCTGAGACATGGATGGCACGGTTCTGGTCGCCGACGACGACCGCACGATCCGCACGGTTCTGACGCAGGCGCTGACGCGGGCGGGGTGCAAGGTCCATGCCACGTCGTCGCTGACCACGCTGATGCGGTGGGTGGCGGAGGGGCGCGGCGATGTGGTGATCTCGGACGTGATGATGCCCGATGGCAACGGGCTCGAGATGCTGCCCAGGATCGCGCAGGACCGGCCCGGCCTGCCGGTGATCGTGATTTCGGCGCAGAACACGATCATGACCGCGATCAAGGCCGCCGAGGCCGAGGCGTTCGACTATCTGCCCAAGCCCTTCGATCTGCCCGACCTGATGAAGCGCACCGCCCGCGCACTGGCCGCGCGCGAGCGCAAGGGGGTGCGCGAGGTGCCCGACGAGCGGCCCGAGGAATTGCCGCTGATCGGGCGCAGCCCGGCCATGCAGGCGCTCTACAAGGTGGTGGCGCAGGTGATGCATGCCGATCTGCCGGTGATGATCTGCGGCGAATCGGGCACGGGAAAATCGCTGGTGGCGCGCGCGGTGCATGATTATTCGGACCGGCGCAGCCTGCCTTTCGTCACCGTCACGGCGTCGGATCTGCACGATCTGGAAGGCCCCGCGCAGGTCATGGCGCGGGTGCGCGGTGGCACGCTGGTGCTCGACGAGGTAGGTGACCTGCCGCCCGAGATTCAGGGAAGGGTGGTGCGGATGATGGAGGCGCCGGGCGAGAACGCGCCGCGCTTCATGGCGACAAGCCGGGTGCCGCCCGCCGTTGCGCTCGAGGATGGTGCCTTGCGTGAGGATCTCTATTACCGGCTGAGCGGGGTGGTCATCGAGGTGCCCGCCCTGCGCGACCGGATCGAGGACATCGCGCTTTTGGCCACGCATTTCCTGGCGCGCGAGGACCGGCCCGGCACGCCCGAGAGCCGGCTGTCGGAGGAGGCGGTGGCGCTGATGCGCGTCTATAGCTGGCCGGGCAATGTCCGCCAGTTGGAAAACGCGATGCGGCGGCTGGCGCTGACCGCGCAGGGCGAGGTGATCGGGCGGGCCGAGATCGCCGCCATCATCGGCACCCAGCCCAAGGCCGAGCCGGTGATGCGGCCCGGTCGGGGCGAGACGCTGAGCGGCTCGGTCGCGACGCATCTGCAACGCTATTTCGACCTGCACGGCGGCGAGTTGCCGCCCTCGGGTCTGCACGCGCGGATCCTGCGCGAGGTGGAGGCTCCGCTCATCGAGATCGCGCTCGAGGCGACGGGAGGCAACCAGATCCGCTGCGCCGAGTTGCTGGGCATCAACCGCAATACCCTGCGCAAGAAGATGACCGATCTGGATATTCGCGTGACACGCCGCCGCAAGTTGATGTAAAACTGCAACAGACCTGTGGAGGCAAGGACGAAAGGCGTTCTTTGCGTCAACATGTTGGAGGGTGGCGTGCGTCACCCCCAAGCAGAGCCGGGGGCAGTGTGGCAACACAGACACGCAAATTGCGCGCGCAGACGGGCGGTTTCCTTGGCGCGGCGCGGCTGCGCAGGCTCCGGGGCTGGGGGGCGCTTGGCCTTGTGCTGCTTGGCCCGGTGCTGGCGGTGCTCACCTATCTGGTGATGGGGCCGCTTGATCGGAGCAGCGGATCGGATGTGCTGCGGCTCGTGCTGCTGGCGGACATGGTCTATGTGCTGGTGGTCGCCGGGCTGGTGCTGCAACGGGTGGCGCGGATGGTGGCGGCGCGGCGCTCGCGCTCGGCGGGCTCGCGGTTGCATCTGCGGCTCACGGGCGTGTTCGCCATCATGGCGCTGTTGCCGACGGTGATGATCGCGGTCTTTGCGATGCTGTCGATCAACATGGGCCTGGAGGCGTGGTTTTCCGAGCGGGTGGGGCGCGTGGTCGATAGCTCGGTCGCCGCGGCCCAGGCCTATGAGGAGGAACACCGCCGCGATCTGGTGGCCGATGCACAGGTGCTGGCGCGGGTGATCGACGCCACGCGGCGCGCCACGGTGTTCATGGGCGACGGCGATATAAGGCAGGTGCTCTCGTCGGGGCAGCGCGAGATCCAGCGCGGCCTCAAGGAGGCTTTCGTGATCGACGGCACGGGGGAAATCCGCGCGCGCGGCGAACGCTCCTACCTCTTCGACTTCGAGCGCCTCAGCCCCGAGCAGATCGCGCAGGCGCGCGAGGAGGGTGTCCTTGTGATCCGCGATTGGGACAATGACGAATTTCGCGCGCTGATCCCGCTCGACGCCTTTCCCGACCGGCTGCTTTATGTAAGCCGCACGGTGGATGGGGCGATCCTCAACCTGCTCGACGACACGCAGGAAACCGCCACTTTCTACAAGCAGCGCGAGAGCGAGCGGGGGCGGGTGCTGTTCGAGTTCGGGCTGGTCTATTTCGGCTTTGCCGTGATCCTGATTCTCGCTGCGATCTGGCTGGGGATGTGGTTCGCCGAGCGGCTGTCGCGGCCCGTGGGGCGGCTGACCTCTGCGGCGCAACGGGTCGGCGAGGGTGATCTGGACACGCAGGTGCGCGAGGAGGAGGGCGATGACGAGATCGCCCAGCTGAGCCGTTATTTCAACCAGATGACCCGGCAGCTGAAGGGCCAGCGTGATCGCCTTCTCGCCAATACGCGCCAGGTCGAGCGGCGGCGGCGGCTGTTCGATTCGGTGCTCGGGTCGGTCTCTTCGGGCGTGGTGGGGCTTGACGCCAAGGGGCGCGTGACCTTTGTCAACCGCGCCGCCGAGAGGCTGCTCGACTGGCAGGGGGATCAGCAGTCGCTGGCGCTGTCGGCGGCCGTGCCCGAGTTCGGCGCGCTCTTCGAGCGGCTGCTGCAAAGCACCGGCGGTTTCGTGCAGGAGGAAATCCGTGTCACGCGCGGGCGGCGGCAGGAGAACCTTCTGGTGCGCATGTCCACGCGCAACATCGAGGGCGGGCAGCGCGAGGGTTATGTGGTGGCGTTTGACGATGTGACCGATCTGGTGAGCGCGCAGCGCATGGCCGCCTGGGGCGATGTGGCGCGGCGCATCGCGCATGAGATCAAGAACCCGCTCACGCCGATTTCGCTGAGCGCGGAGCGCATCAAGCGCAAGTTCGCCCGCCTGCTGCCCGAGGATGAGGCGGCAAAGCTGGAGGAGTTGACCGATGTGGTGGTGCGCCAGACCAATGATCTGCGTCGGATCGTCGATGAGTTCTCCAAGTTCGCGCGGATGCCCGAGCCTCGAACCCGCACCGAGAGCCTGAGCAAGGTGCTGCGCGACGCGGTGCTGTTGCAGGAGGCCGGCCAGCCCGACGTGCGGTTCGATCTGGCGCTCGACGAGGGGCCGCTTGTGGCGCGGATTGATGCGGCAATGATCGGGCAGGCGCTGACCAATCTCATCAAGAATGCGGGCGAGGCGATCGAGAGCCTGCGCGAAAAGGGGGCGCCCGAGGGGCACGCGCCCATGATCCGCATCGAGAGCCATGAGCAGGACGGCCAGGCGGTCATCGCCATTTCCGACAATGGCATCGGCCTGCCGGAGGATCGCGCGCGGCTTTTCGAGCCCTATGTGACCACGCGCGACAAGGGCACCGGGCTTGGCCTGCCCATCGTCAAGAAGATCATCGAGGAGCATGGCGGCACGCTCACGCTCGAGGATGCCGAGCCGTTCTCGCCGGGGGCGATTGCGGGCGCGCGCGCCGTGGTGCGGCTGCCATTGATTTTAGTGACCGAAACGACTGGTGAGGCCCGCGCGGCCGAGTGAGGGGAACCCATGAGTGATATTCTGATTGTCGATGACGAGCGCGACATCCGCGAACTGATTTCGGATATTCTCGGGGATGAGGGCTATACGACGCGGCTCGCGGGCAATTCCGACGAGGCCATGGTGGCCATTCGCGCCGAACAGCCCGGCCTTCTCATTCTCGATATCTGGCTCAAGGACAGCCGGATGGACGGCATCGACATCCTCAAGGCGGTCAAGCGCGACTACCCCGATGTGCCGGTGGTGATCATCTCGGGGCATGGCAATATCGAGATCGCCGTCGCGGCGATCAAGCAGGGCGCCTATGACTTCATCGAAAAGCCCTTCAATATCGACCAGTTGATGGTGGTGATCCGGCGCGGCATGGAAACCAGTCGCCTGCGCCGCGAGAATCAGACGCTCAAGCGGCGCGAGATCGCCCCCGCCGAGATGCTGGGCGACGCGCCCGCCTTTCGCGCGCTTCTGGGGCAGTTGGAAAAGGTCACGAAGTCCAATGGCCGGGTGATGCTGACCGGACCTGCCGGGGCGGGCAAGGAACTGGCGGCGCGCTATATCCACGCCCATTCGACGCGCAACCAAAACCCCTTTGTCACCGTCGCTTGCGCCTCGGTCGCGTCGGAGCGCATGGAAGAGGTGCTGTTCGGCCGCGAAAGCCCCGAGACCGGCGTCGCTCCGGGTCTTCTGGAGGAGGCCAATGGCGGGGTGATCTATCTCGACGAGGTGGCCGACCTGCCCGCGGGCACACAATCCAAGCTGTTGCGCGTGCTGGTCGATCAGACCTTTCTGCGGGTTGGGGGCAGCGCCAGGGTCAAGGTCGATCTGCGCGTGATCTCCTCGACCAGCCGCGATCTGGAGGCCGAGATTGCCGCGGGGCGGTTCCGGCGCGAGCTTTATCACCGGCTCAACGTGGTGCCGGTGCGCGTGCCGGGGCTGGAAGAGCGGCGCGAGGACATTCCGCGTCTGGCCGAGCATTTCGTCGCGCTCCTGCATGCCACGCAGGGCCTGCCGAAGCGCGCGCTGTCGGATGAGGCGGCGGCGCTCTTGCAGACGATGAACTGGCCCGGCAATGTTCGGCAGTTGCGTAACGTGATCGAGCGGGTGCTGATCCTCGGCGACAGCGGCGGGCCGATCTCTGCCGCTGAACTGCCGGACGAAAGCACGACACCGGCAGAACAGGGGCGCGTGATCGTATCGGGCATGATCGCAATGATGCCGCTGCGCGAGGCGCGCGAGGTGTTCGAACGCGAATATCTGATGATCCAGATCAACCGCTTCGGCGGCAATATCAGCCGCACCGCAGAGTTCGTCGGCATGGAGCGCAGCGCGCTGCACCGCAAGCTCAAATCGCTTGGCGTGGTGGGCAATACGCGCGAGAGCGAAGCCGCCGAATAGCGGCTAACGGCGGCACGGCGTCCTCAGGCTTGACCGGGAGTCGAAGGTTACTTCTTCGTCAGCGGGCAGGTATTCAGCCCGAAGATCGCCCGAAGATCGAATAGAGAGGACAGAACGACATCAGCCCCGTAATCAGCGGCACGACGCCGATGAGGTTGGGCCAGCTATAGGCCCCCGTGGCATCAGTTCAGCACACGCGACACAGCCCCGATCAGATCAAGCACTGCGCGCGTTTCACGATCTACGCGATAGACGTAATCCCCCACCCGGTAATAGGTCTGGTTCGGGTCAAGCCCGTGGCGGCCCGGATTGCGGATGATATACCCGTCGTCGATCCGGTCCCCGATGCCGTATATTTTTTTAGCCTGTCCCGGCGGCAGACAGCCCGTGCCTTTCTTGGCAAGACCCGGCGGACAACCGCCGGGCGGGTCGGCGAGGGCGGGTGCTGCACCCAGGGCCGTCAAGGCGGCGGCAGCGAGAAGCAGATGGCGCATCTTTGATCCCCTTGGGTCACTCTTCGATTCCGAGATGGGCATCGGGATGCGGAATACCAAGGCATGTGCATCCCGGGATGCGCGGAAATCCGCCCTATTTCTTCGCCAGCGAGCAGGTGTTCAGCCCGAAGATCGCCTAGAGCGGGCAGGACGACATCAGCCCTGTGACCAGCGGGATGATCCCGATCAGTTAGAGCCAGCTACAGGCCCCGTCGCGGTTGACGAAGAACCCGGCCAGCAGGGCAAGGCCGAAGATGATGCGCAGCGCGCGATCAATGGTGCCGACGTTTTTCTTGGGCATGGCAGCGCCTCGCATGGATGATGGGGCGATCGTGCCATGCGCGGGCGTGATGGCTTGGTGATCCTGTCATCAAGGCTCACTTGAAATTACGGCTGTCCTTGATCTGATCCCAGGCCCAGACCACCTGTTGCAACTGCTCTTCCTGGCTGCGGTCGCCGCCGTTGATATCGGGGTGCAGCACCTTGATGAGCGATTTGTAGGCCTTGCGCAGATCGGCCTTGGCCCAGTCGTCGGCGGCGTCGAGGATTTCAAGCGCGCGCCGTTCGGAAGGCGGCAGTTTGCGCCCGCCGCCCTGTTTGCGGCCCGGATTGCGGGTGGCGTTGTCGCCCAGCACCTGATGCGGGTCCTCGATGCCCAGCCGCGCCCAGGCGCGCGCCTCGGGGTCGGTGAAACGGCGCGTCTCGCGTTCCCAGACCTTGTCGCGCGATAGCTGCGCGTTCAACTCGGCCTCGGTGGTGCCTTCGAAGAAGTTCCACTTGAGATTGTATTCGCGCACATGATCCCGACAGAACCACAGATATTCGTCGAGCACGTCCGGGGATTTCGGTGCGCGGTAAAGCCCGGCCTCGTCGCAGCCCGGATGCTCGCACACCCGCGTCGATGTCTCCGACGCGCCCGACATGCTCCGCCGCCCGCGCGGATTCCTGCGCTTGGCGGACGACACCGACATATCGAAGCCGAAAGGATCAGTCTTGGACATGGGCACACCTCAACGAGTCAGGGGGCAGATTGTATGCCAAAACGCGCCGATGAGAAGGGGGGGCGGGGGAAAAAGCGATGACATTGTGATGACAAGACCGCCATGAGGCCGTGGGGCAGGGTCGCGCAGGCGGTTGGGAATTCGCAGCGGATCGGGCCTGCCCGGTCGGGCGGCAGCAAGCGACGGGTTCGTGTCCGAGGGGCTACCGGCGGGCCACGGGGGCGGTGTGATCCCGCGCGCCAGACCGGACACCGGGCGCGCGACACCGGGCGCGCGCGTGGCGACCGGGGTCAGCCCCCCGCGCGCAGGCTCATTTCGGGGCGGGCCCGATGATCATGGTCATCTGGCGGCCCTCCATCCTGGGCATGTTCTCGACCCGGCCCGTCTCTTTCACGTCCTCGGCGATGCGTTCGAGCAACTCGCGCCCAAGGTGCTGGTGCGCCATCTCGCGCCCGCGAAAGCGCAGGGTGATCTTGACCTTGTCGCCGCCTTCGAGAAAGCGCTGCACATTGCGCATTTTCACGTCATAATCATGCGTGTCGGTGCCGGGGCGGAACTTGACTTCCTTGACCTCGATGATCTTCTGCTTCTTGCGGGCCTCGGCCTCGCGCTTCTGGGTTTCGTATTTGTATTTGCCGAAATCCATGATCTTGCAGACCGGGGGGGTGGCATTGGGCGAAATTTCCACCAGGTCCAGCCCGGCCGCTTCGGCCATCTCAAGCGCACGCTGTGGTGTGACCACCCCGGCATTCTCGCCATCGGCGCCAATCAGGCGGATTTCGTCGGCGCGGATACGGTCATTGACGCGGGGGCCGGTGTCGCGCGTGGGGGGCGCGTTGTGAGGTCTGCGGGCTATGGCTTTGGTCCTTCGATAGTTGATTTTATGGGTGTATTCAGGCAGCGCAAGGTAAACGCCGGGGCGCGGGCTTTCAAGCGGCAAAATCGGCGGTTGCGGGCCGAAATCCGGGCTTTTCCCTCTTGCGGCTTTTCTCCGGCAGGGCCATCTGTCACACGTGATTGTGAACGGGGGCGAATTCCGGTTTTTCCCCTCAGAGACAGGAGCAGGGTATGAGAAATCTGATATGGGTCGTTCTTGCGGTCGTGGTGCTGGTTGGGGGATACATGATCTTCTCCGGCAAGTCCGTCGATGAGGTGGTCGAGAGCGTGACCGGGGCCACATCGAGCGCCGAGGCACCCGAAACGCTCGAGGAGGCGGCCGAGGCTGTCGGCGAAGCGGCGGAAGCGGCGGCCGATGATGCAAAAGCGGCGGCCGATGATGCCGCCGAGGCGTTGCAGGAAACCGCCGAGGCGGTCGAGAAAGAGGCAGCCCAGGCGCTCGATGCCGTGCGTTCGGTCGGTGAAGAAGGGGCCTCCGAGGCCGAGGCCGCGGCACAGGAGGCCGAGGCCGCCGCACGGGAAGCCGAGAAAGCAGCGCGGGAGGCCATTGAAGAGGCCATGCGCGCCGGCGAGGAAAGCGCCGCCGAGGCCGAGGCCGCGGCACAGGCCACCATGGAGGCCGCCCGCAAGGCCGCCGACGAGGCAAAGGCCGAGACGACCGAGGCCGCGCGCGAGGCGGTCGAAGCCGCCACCGGCGAATCGGTCGCACCCGCAGGGGCTACTGCCGCCGCGGACACGCCCGAGGCGCTGACCGTCGAGGGGTTCGATTTCGACCGCGCCCGCAGCCTGATCGAAGAGGCCGACCTGGGCCAGATGCAGAAATCCGTGCTGATCGAGGGGCTGCGTGCCGCGCAGGACAATCCCGACCAGCTCGAATCCGCGCTCGCAGCCGCGCAAAAGGCGCTTGGTTACTGAGCGAACCCGCAGGACATCGAAACCCCCGTGCCAGGCGATCCTTGCGCGGGGCTTTTCCCTGGGGATCCTCGGGTCAGGCCCGAGGATGACGGGCGGGTGTGGCAAGGGCATCCTCCGGCGCGACCGGGGGATCGCCCGATCTCGACAACCCGGGTCAAGCCCGGCGATGGCCGAGAGACATGATCTGCCTCAGTCGAGAAATGCCTTCTCCACCACATATTCCCGAGGGGCGGAATTCGCGCCCTCGCGCAGCCCGTAGCCTTCGAGCATGTCCTTGATTTCAAGGTTGAAGGCAAGGTTGCCGCAGACCATGGCGCGGTCGGTCTCGGGGGTGAGAGGCGCCACGCCCAGATCGGCAAACACCTCGCCCGAGCGCATCAGGTCGGTGATGCGGCCCATCTTGGGGCTCTCTTCGCGGGTGGTGGTCGGGTAATAGCGCAGCTTGTCGGCAAAGCCCTTGCCGATCAGCTCCTCGAGCATCTCGTCGGTGCGGATGTTCTCGATCAGTTCCGCCCCATAGGTCAACTCGCCCACTTCGCGGCAGGTATGGGTCACGATCACCTCGTCATAATCCTCATAGGTCTGCGGGTCGCGCAGGAGCGAGGCAAAGGGCGCGATGCCGGTGCCGGTGGCAAACAGCCAGAGCCTCTTGCCGGGCAGGAGCGCGTCATGCACCAGCGTGCCCACGGGCTTGGGGCGCAGGATGATCTCATCGCCGGGCTTTATGTTTTGCAGCCGGGACGTGAGCGGGCCGTCGGGCACCTTGATCGAGTAAAACTCAAGCTCATCGTCCCAGGACGGCGAGGCGATGGAATAGGCGCGCAAAAGCGGTTTTTCGCGTCCGGTCTTCTCGTCGGTTTGCATCAGCCCGATCATCACGAACTCGCCCGAGCGGAAGCGCAGGCTGGCGGGTCGCGTCACCCGGAAGGCAAAGAGCCGGTCCGTGTAGTGCTTGACCGATGTCACCACCTGCGCATCGGGCAGGGTGAGGGTCTTGGGCGCTTTGGCGGTGGCTGGGGTCACGGCGGTCATCTCGTTCATTGTGTCACTTGCCGGTACGTCTAAACCGACATCCTCTTTTAATCTCTGACCTATGTCAGGGGAAGGCGATTATCAGCTGCGCAGCCGCGCCTGATAGTCATGCGCCTGCCAGTTCGCGCGAAAGAGCCAGTCGGATTCGGGCTGCCGCGCGGCGAGCGTGTCGGAGATCTCCACTTCGTCAAAGCCCGCGCGCCGCGCCATGGTGTATTGATCGGCGAGCACATGACCAGCGGCGCGCAGCCGCCCGCGATAGCCCATCAGCCGCAATTGCCGCGCGATGGAAAAGCCGCGCCCGTCGCCGGCAGCCGGAAAGACCACCCGGACGAAGCGCACGCCCTCCAGCCGACCGGCCAGATCGGCGGGGTTGATGTCATTGGGCAGATCGAGCGCGGTTGTGCCCGCGCCCGCCTCGGCCAGCGGCGTGACGGGCGCGGTCCAGTCGTCGCGGCCAAAGCCCGTATCAGTGACGATGATGCTCATGCGGAAACTCCTCTTCGCACCATCTTGCCATTCACAAGATGGATGCCACATTCGGTCTTGTCCTGATCGCGCCAGCGGCCCGCGCGCGGGTCTTCATCGGCGCGCACCGGGCTGGTGCAGGGCATACAGCCGATCGACGGATAGCCCCGCGCCACCAGCGGATGCCTGGGCAGGCGGTTTTCCTCCATATAGGTGCGGATGTCCTCGCGCGCCCAATGGGCCAGCGGGTTGACCTTGATGCGCCCCGTGCCTTCCTCGACCTCGAAGAATTCGAGCGCCGCGCGCGTGCCCGCCTGATAGCGTTTGCGGCCCGTGATCCAGCCGTCGAAACCGGCGAGCGCGCGTTGCAGGGGCTGCGTCTTGCGCAGCGCGCAGCAGGCATCGGTATCGCGCTGATGCAGCGTGTCGTCGGGGTCATGGGCGCGCAGGTCCGCAGGTGTGGCGCGGATGATGCGCAGATCGCGCAAGGCCAGCCGCTCGGCCAGTTCCTGCTGGTAAACCAGCGTTTCGGCAAAGAGCATCTCGGTGTCGATGAAGATGACCGGCGTCGCCGCCCGTGTGACCGAGACCATGTGCAAGAGCACGACGGATTCTGCCCCGAAGCTCGAGACAAGCGCCAGCCGCCCCGCCTGGGGGTCGCGCAACGCGTGCTCAAGCACCGAGATCGCCGAATGGTGGCGATACCGCTCGTTGAGCGCCGCGACCCGCTCTGTCAGGTCATTCGGCGGCATGGGCGCGGGCCTCCTGATCGTAGAGGGCGGATTTGAACGGGGGCATCCCGAGGCGGTTATAGGTCTCGAGGAAGGTCTCCTCCGGCCCCTCGCGCAGGTCGAGATAGGCGAAGATCAGACGCTCCACCGCCGGCACGATCTCGTCATAGGCAAAACCGGGTCCGGTGCGGGTGCCGATGGCCGTGGTCTCGGACGGATCGCCGCCGAGGGTGATTTGATAGTTTTCCACTCCGGCACGGTCGAGTCCGAGAATGCCGATATGGCCGACATGGTGATGGCCGCAGGCATTGATGCAGCCCGAGATCTTGATCTGGAGATGGCCCACCTCATGCTCGATCTTCAGCTCTTCGAGCCGGGTGGCGATGCCTTGGGCCACGGGGATGGATCGCGCGGTGGCGAGCGCGCAGTAATCCATGCCGGGGCAGGCGATGATATCCGAGGCAAGGCCGATATTGCCGGTGGCCAGACCGGCCTCGCGCAGCGCCGCGTGAACGACGGGAATATCGGCCAGCGCCACATGCGGCAGAACAAGGTTCTGCGCGTGGCTCACGCGGATGTCGCCATGGCCGTAGCGTTCGGCGAGATCGGCCACCAGGCGCATCTGATCGGCCGAGGCGTCGCCCGGCGTTTTTCCATGGGCCTTGAGGCTGATGGTGACGATGCCGTGATCGGCGTGCTTGTGCGGCGTCACGTTGGTATCGGTCCAGGCGCGGAACACCGGGTCGGCGTCGCGCGCAACGTGATAGGCGGCGGCGTCGCGCGCGGACAGGGTGGGGGTGACGAATGCCGAACGGATGCGCGCCAGCCACTCCTGATCGACGCCCGAAAACACCGCGCGGCGCGCGGGAAAGATCGCCTCGACCTCGTCGCGGAAGGCGTCGAGGCCGTGCTCGTGCACGGTGATCTTGACGCGCGCCTTGTATTTGTTGTCGCGCCGGCCCAGCCGGTTATAGGTTGCCAGCACCGCTTCGAGATAGGGCAGCAGGTCCGCTTCGGGCAGGAAATCGCGCAAGAGCTTGGCCACCATGGGCGTGCGGCCCATGCCGCCACCAACCCAGACCTGATAGCCGCGCGCGCCATCCTGCTCAATGACGCGCAGGCCGACATCGTGGCTTTTCATCACCGCGCGGTCGGCTTCTGAGGCGATCACGGCGATCTTGAACTTGCGCGGCAGGAACTGGAATTCCGGGTGGTCGGTGGACCATTGCCGGATGAGTTCGGCCACCGGGCGCGGGTCTTCCAACTCATCCGCCGCCGCGCCTGCGAAATGGTCCGAGGTCACGTTGCGGATCGTGTTGCCGGACGTCTGGATGGCGTGCATCCCCACCTCGGCCAGCGCGTTGAGCATATCGGGCACGTCGCTCAGTTTCGGCCAGTTATACTGGATATTGGTGCGCGTGGTGAAATGGCCATAGCCCTTGTCCCACCGCTCGGCGATCATTGCCAGCTGCCGCAGCTTCGCGGGGTCGAGCGAGCCGTAAGGGATCGCCACGCGCAGCATGTAGGCGTGCAGTTGCAGGTAAAGCCCGTTCATCAGGCGCAGCGGGCGGAACTCATCCTCGGTGAGGCTGCCATTGATGCGCCGCGCGACCTGGGCACGAAACTGGCGGTTGCGCTCGGTGAGAAAGGCGCGGTCGAAATCGTTGTATTGATACATCTGGGGTGTCCTTTCCGGGGGAGGTCACGCGTCGTCAGCCGCGCGACAGTCCTTCGGCCTGCTTGCCATGAAAGAGGTTCGACGGGCCCTTGCGGCGGAAATCCTCGCGGAAATGGGTGGGCTCGGGGCCGTGCGCGCCGGGACGCATATCGGCGAGATAGGGGCCGACCACCTCGGCCGCGCGGGCCTGCGCCTGAAGCAGGCGATACTCGGCCTCGGCCTCGTCGATGATGAGTTCGGCCTCGGCCAGATCCCGCGTCCAGCGGTCATCGACGGTGAGATAGACCACATCGCCCTCGATCAGGGCATTTCCGGTCACGACCTTGGGGGTGAACTGTCTGGCCATGTCAGGCAAGCTCCTGTTGTGTTTGCGAAATCCGGGCCTCCGCCGCTCGGGGGGAGAGACCGAGAAAGGTGAGTGCGGGGCCGCTGAGGGCGGCGGCGTCGAGATCGGCGGGCAGCCGCTCCAGCGTGGTGGCGATCACGCGCTGATCCGCGCGGGCGGCGTTCTCGACGATGGTCACGGGCGTGGCGCGATCCGCCCCGTGCATCAGCAGCCGCCCCTGCACGAAGCGCGCCGCGCGCTTGCCCATGTAGATCGCGGCCACCTCTCCGGGGCGCGCCAGCGTGCGCCAGTCGTGATCGGCAAACCCCGCCATGTCATGCCCGGTGAGAAAGCGCACGGCCGCGTTGCGCCCGCGTCTGGTCAGGCTCTGGCCGATGGCAGCGGCAGCGGCGGAGGCGGCGGTGATGCCCGGCACGATCTCGAACGGCAGGCCCGCCGCCTCGACCGCCGTGATTTCCTCGTCGAGCCGCCCGAATATCACCGGATCGCCGCCCTTGAGCCGCACCACAGCCGCGCCGGCCAGCGCGTGGCCGACGATCAGCGCATTGATCGCCGCCTGCGGGGTGGAGGGGCCGAACCCCTGCTTGCCGGCGGCGACGAGTTGCCCGTCAGGCCGGGCGAACCGCAATATGTCGGGGCTCACCAGCCGGTCGTGGATCACCACATCGGCCGCCTCGATCAGGCGCAGCGCCCTGAGCGTCAGCAGATCGGCATCTCCGGGGCCTGCGCCGACGAAAGCGATGGGTTTTGGCGGTGTGGCGGGCATGGCGGCAACGGGTTCCGGGGTTGTTTGACTTCACGCTTAATATAGGAAATATTCCCGGATAGAGGCCATATGCTGCGCACAATAAGGACATATGTTCCTCAATTGGTGGCTTTATGGCAGAGATTCCTTCAAACGGAGAGAATTTGGAATGACCGTCCGCATCGACGACCTCGACCGGAAAATCCTCGCGCAACTGCAAGCGGATGCCGGGCAATCGCTTGACGATATCGCGCGCAATGTGGGCTCGTCGAAGACGCCGGTCTGGAATCGTATCCGCAAGCTGCGCGAGGGCGGCGTTATCCGGCAGCAGACCTGTCTTCTCGACGCCGAGGCGCTCGGGCTTGAAGCGTGTTTCTTCGTGCTGATCCGCACCTCGGAACATGATGCCGCTTGGCAGGCGCGGTTTCTGGAAACGCTGAAGAACCGCCCCGAGGTCATGGAGGCGCACCGGCTTGCGGGCGATATCGACTATATCCTCAAGGTGCGCGTGGCCAATGCGCGGGCCTATGACGTGTTCTATCAGGCGCTGATCGCGGAGGTGAAGATCCACAACGTCACCGCGCTGTTGTCGATGGAAGAGATCAAGTCCACGACGATGCTGCCGCTGTGAGCGGGGCAGGGGGCGCTGCCCCCGTCGCGCTTGCGCGCGACTCCCCCGGGATATTTGCGGCAAGATGAAGGGTCAGGCGGCCTCGAGCGCGGCGATGATGGGCGAAAAATCGCGCGATGACAGGCTCGCGCCGCCGACAAGCGCGCCGTCCACTTCGGGAATGGCAAAGATTTCGGCGGCGTTGCCGGGTTTGACCGAGCCGCCGTAGAGCAGGCGCAGCGCGCCCGCCTCAGCCGCGCCGAGGCGCTCGGCGAGGAGGGCGCGCAGCATGCCATGCACTTCGGCGATCTGCGCCGCGCAGGGCGTGAGGCCGCTGCCGATGGCCCAGACGGGCTCATACGCGATGACGGTGCTGGCGGCGCTGGCGGTGTCCGGGAGCGAGGCGCGTAGCTGCGCGGCGATGACGTCGAGGGTCTGCGCACCCTCGCGCTCGGCCAGCGTCTCGCCGAGGCAGATGATGGCGATCAGGCCGGCGGCATGGGCGGCGCGCGCCTTTTGCGCGACGAGTGCGCTTGTTTCGCCGTGATCCGCGCGGCGTTCGGAATGGCCGAGGATGACCGCGCGCGCGCCCGCATCGGCCAGCATGGGCGCGGCGAGGTCGCCGGTATGCGCGCCCGACGGGGCGGCGTGGCAATCCTGTGCGCCGATCATCAGCGCGCGGCCCTCGGCAAGGCCTGCCGCCTGCGCCAGAAGCGTCGCGGGGGGGCAGATCAGGATATCGACGTCCGGCGCGGGATGGGCGGCGGCGAGCGCGGCGATCTCGCCCAGGCTGGCCCTTGTGCCGTTCATCTTCCAGTTGCCAGCGGCCAGCCTGCGTTTCATTCGATGTGCCTTTCGATGCCTTGCGGGCGGTGCTCACATGTCTGCGAACTTGATCGATTCGCCGCAGCCGCAGGCCTCGGTCACGTTCGGATTGTTGAACACGAAGCCCGATTCGAGAAGGGATGTCCGGTAGTCGATCTCTGTGCCGAACAGGAACATCTGCGCCATCGGCGCGATCAGCACGCGCGCGCCGTCCTGCTCTATCACCTCATCGTGAGGATCGCCCTCGGCCACATATTCCATCGTGTATTCCATGCCCGCGCATCCGCCCTTCCTGACGCCGAGACGCAGGCCCCTGGAGCCGTCGCGCGCCATCAGCCGCGTGATCTGCGAGACCGCCGCCGGGGTCAGGGTGACGGCCTGTTTTCCGGGAATTCCGAACATTAGCTTTGCCCTTCAGATAATTGGTTTTCTACATGAAACCCAGCTCTAGCCGGGCCTCGTCGCTCATCATGTCCATGCCCCATTGCGGCTCCCATGTCAGGTGCACATCGACCTGCTTGACACCTGCCAGAGGTTCGACCGCGTCGGCGACCCAGCCGGGCATGTCGCCCGCCACCGGACAGCCCGGCGCGGTGAGCGTCATGGTGATGGTGACCGCGTTCTCGGGGCTTATGTCGATCGTGTAGATCAGCCCGAGATCGTAGATATTCACCGGGATTTCAGGGTCATAGACGGAGCGGCACGCCTCGACAACCTGCTCGTAGAGCGGGTGATCGGTGGTGGAGGGGGCGATGAGCGGGGCCCCTTCGAGGGGTTCGGCTGCGGTCATGCTGTCTGTCCTGCGCTTATTCCGACCAAAGATATAGGATTTATGAAGCGCGACGTCCAGAGGCACGGGCGGCACGCGCTCAGCCGCTGGTCTTGCGCCGTCGCACGGGGGCGGGTCGGACGCGCGCCTCGATCATGTCGTAAAGCGCGCCAGCGATATTCCTGGAGGTTGCGCCCTCGATCCCCTCGAAGCCCGGCGAGGAGTTCACTTCGAGCACCTTGGGCCCCGATTCGGCGCGCAGCAGATCGACCCCGGCAAGGTTGAGATCGAACACGCGGGCGGCGCGGATCGCCGTCTCGCGCTCGGCCCTGGTGATGCGCACGGATTTGGCCGTGCCGCCGCGATGCAGGTTGGAGCGGAAATCGCCCTCGGCGCCGGTGCGCTTCATCGAGGCCACCACGCGCCCGCCGATGACGAGGCAGCGGATATCCTCGCCGGCGGCCTCCTTGACGAAATCCTGTACGAGGAAATTGGCCTTGAGCCCGCGAAAGGCGTCGATCACCGATTCGGCCGCCTTGCGCGTCTCGGCCAGCACCACGCCCTTTCCTTGCGTCGATTCGAGCAGCTTGACGATGAGCGGCGCGGTACCCACGAGGCCGATCAGGTTGCCGGTATCCTTGGGCGAGGCGGCAAAGGCCGTGTTGGGCATTCCCACCCGCGCGCGCGCCATCAACTGATGGGCATAGAGCTTGTCGCGGCTGGCGGTGATGCCCGCCGAGGGGTTCACGCAGAAGGTGCCGATGGTTTCGAACTGGCGGATCACGGCCGCGCCATAGGCGGTGACAGAGGCGCCGATGCGCGGGATCACCGCGTCATAGCGCGGCAGGCGCTTGCCGTCGTAATGCACCTCTGGCGCAAGCGCGTTGATCGCCATGTAGCAGCGCGTGGTGTCGATCACCTCGACCGAATGACCGCGCGCCTCGCCCTCTTCCACCAGGCGGCGGGTCGAATAGTTGTCCTCGCGCGAGAGCACGGCGATGCGCAGCGCGCGCTTGGGCTGGACAGCGCGCATTTTCGACGTGTGATAGACGTCATAGCTGAGTTCGGGTTGCAGGAAACGGTCGGTGGCGACGATCGAGATATGATCCTTGAGCGCCTGCCGCCCCAGCAACATGCGCGAGGCCATGGTGGAGCGGTTGGTGAGCGTGATCTCGATGGGCCAGCTGTCGCCGTTCACGCAAAGCGTGCTCTCGATCACATAGCGCAATTCCCGCTCGCCATTGGACGAGGCAACCTCGCGCCGGTCAAGGATCGGCGCAGAGCACGGGATCACCAGATCGTCGCGCCCCGGAATCGGGTGGACGGTAAAGCGCACCTTGGGCCGGGTGGATGGCCCGAAGGTCTCGATGTCGAAGGCATGGAGCGCGGAGGTGCGCGCGCCGGTATCGACCTTGGCCTTGATCGCGGGCACGCCGAGATCGGGCAGCGCAATCCATTCCTCCCAGCCGAATTGCAGCGGCTGGGATGTGGTGGCGTCGGTCATGCACTTTATCCTTTCCGGGGGGCGCGCGCGGCACATGGCCGCGATGCGCTCAGGGCTGCAAGGGCTGTCTATTTGTTGATGTCCTCGCGGATCACGCGGGTCTGGTCGTCGGGGCGGCGCAGCGCGCGGCGCAGGGCAATCCAGGACAGGAGCGAGAAGAGCACGAAGATCGCGAGCAGCGCCGAGAGGCCGAGATCGAGCGGCAGAAGCACCAGAAGTGCCACCAGCGCCGCGCCGCAGGCAAAGCCCAGAAGGACAAAGCCCGGCAGCACGGTTTCAAGGATGGCAAAGACCAGCGCCGCCGCCGCCCAGACCCACCAGACCTGCCAGAGCGCGGACATCAGCCGCGCCCCCTGAGCATCTGGAAGGCATTGCCGAAGGCCTCGATGGCGTTGGCGGGCAGCACGATGGTCTGGTTGCCGGAGCCGCGCGCCATGGCGTCGAGCGCCTCGACCTGTTTCAGGGCCACCTGGTATTGTGCGGCCTCAAGCCCGTTCTCGGCGATGGCCTGGGCCACCACGGAGGTGGCATAGGCTTCGGCATCGGCGGCGATGCGGCGGGCCTTGGCCTGTTGCTCGGCGGCGTAAAGCTCGGCATCGGCCTCGAGTTCGACGGCGCGTTTGCGCCCCTCGGCCTCGGTTACCTGGGCACGGCGGGCGCGTTCGGCGTTGAGCTGTTGCAGCATGGCCGAGCGGGTGGCCTCGTCGAGATTGACATCGAGAATCTCGGCGCGCGTTACCTCGATTCCCCAGTCATCGACCGCGTCCTCCACCAGCGCCTTGATCGTGGTGATCAGTTGCGAGCGGTTGGACTGGACCTCGTCGAGATCCATCTTGCCGATCTCGGCGCGCACGATGCCCGCCACGGTGGTGGCGATTGCGCCGTCCACGTCGCGGATGCGATAGACCGTCTTTTCCGGTTGCAGGATGCGATAGAAAACGGATGTTTCCACCTCCACCAGCACGTTGTCGCGGGTGATCGCGTCCTGGCTGGCATTGGGCAGCTGGCGTTCGAGGATCGAGATGCGATGCGCCACCTTGTCGAGGAAAGGCACAATCAGGTTGATTCCGGGGCCGAGCACCTTGTGCAGCTTGCCGAACCGTTCAATCACATATTGTTCGGATTGCGGCACGATCTGGAGGCCGCGCGTGATGATCAAAAGCCCGAAGATCGCCAGGAGGATCCACAGGATATTGGCGGAAATCAGTTCGAAAATCATGTTTTCGGTCATGGTGGTCAAGCCCTTTGAGAATGGTTGTCGGTCCCCGGACCGACGGTAAACGGGATCACGCCGTCGCAAAAGGTCAAAAACGGATGCGCGCCTTCGGGACGCGGAATGCATAGGTCGCCGGTCGGCGCGGCCCGGCTCAGAACCGTTCCAGCAGCCGTCTGAGATACTCAAGCTCCACATCCGGGCGCTCGCCCTCGCCCGAGCGGCGGCGGATCTCGTCCAGAAGCTCGCGCGCGCGGCGATAGACATCGTCGCCCTGAAGCAGATTGTCCTGCGTGCCCGCGTGGCGGCCTTGCCCGCGCTCGCGCCCAAGCGGATCGGTCTGCGCCATGCCCGGCCGGCCGCGCTCGCTGCCCGGACCGCCCGGCTGGCCCTGCTGCGCCATCGCCTCGCCCATGTTGCGCATCCCCTCGCGCAGCGCCTCCATGGCGTCGGCCTGCTCGCCGAGCGCGCCGGCCAGGTCGTCGTTGCGCAGCGCCTCTGCCGCCCCCTCCATCGCGCGTTCGGCACGCTCCAGCGCGTCGCGCGCGGCCTCGCCTGCCTCGCCGCCCAGTTGCGGCAGACCGCCGCGCTGGCGCTCCAACTCGCGGCGCAGCGCCTCCTGCTGGTCAGCGAGCGATCCACCCTGACCGCCCTCGGCCTGCTCCTGCCCCTGCCCACCTTGTTGCGCGCCGCCCTCGCCGCCGCCTTGCCTCTGCTGGCCGTCATGGCTCTCGCCGCGCCCGTCGCCGCCTGAGCGGCCCTCGTTCTGCTGCGACTGGCCGCGCTGCGCATTGGGGTTGAACTGTTCCTGAAGGTCACGGAACGCCTGATCCGACAGACCCTGCTGCTGGCGCAGGGTCTCGGCCAGCCCCTCCATCGCCTGCTGGCCGGCCGACCGGCTCTGCCCTTGGGTGACCTGCATGTTCTCCATCATGCGCTGGAATTCCTCCAGCGCCTGCTGCGCCTCGGCAAAGCGGCCCTGCTCCATCAATTTCTGGATGCGGTCCATCATGTCCTGCAGATCCTGGCTGTTCATCTGCATCATGTTCTCGGCGCTCTGCTGGCTGCCGCCCTCTTCGTCCTCGCGCTGCGCCTCGGCCATCTTCTGGCGCAGATAATCCTGCGTGGCATTGCGCAGGTCCTGCATCAGCCGCGCGATCTCCTCGGGGCTGGCCCCGTTCTTCATCGCCTCGCTCAACCGCTCTTGCGCCGCGCGCATCCGCTCCAGCGCGTCGGCGATGTCGCCATCCTCCAGCAGCAGCGCCAGATCCCACAGCGCCTGCGCGATCTCGTCGCGCCCCGCCGCATCAAGCCCGGCGGCGGTCTTTGCTTCCAGTTGCCGCACGATCACCCGCAGCCGCAGATAGGCGCTCGCCGACCGGAACAGCCCCTCACGCGGCTTGTAGGACACCGCCCGCAGCACCTGCGCCACGCGGGTGGCATTGTCGCGCGTCCAAAGAAGGTCGCGCCGCTGTTCGATCACCGCCGCCGCCAGCGGGTTGAAGAAGCGCCGCGCCGGAAGGATCATCTCCAGCGGCTCCGATAGCCCCTCCTGCCCCGCCGCATCGCGCACCCGCAGCCGCAGCGTGACCGGCAGATGCGCCCAGGGGTGCTCCGAGAGGTTCTCGATCAGCGTCTCGGTAAAGGCGGCCCGGTTGCCGCTGAGCGGCAGCGGCAGATCGAGCGTGATCGCCTCGCGCGGCTCGGGTTCCGGCGCGAGACCGTGACGGCGCGTCACGCGCGCCATGTCGAGCGTGAAAACCGCCGTGCCCCCGGTCACGCCGTAATCGTCGCGCGCCTCGAAGGGCTGGCTCATCTGGCCGTCGAACGTGGTCCTGGCCTCACCGGCGAGGATCTTTACCTGCGGCGGGGCATCCGGGATCGCTGTCACCTGCCAGCCGCGCCCGCCCGGCCCGACGATCGTGATTTCGCCGTCGCGCGCGATGATGACGCTCTGCTCCGGCGCGCCCGGCGCGGCGACCGGCTGCCCGGACACGGTCTCTTCCAGCGTGAGCGCCCCCGCCTCGCCGTAAAAGCGCAGCGTCACACGGCTGCCCGCCGGCGCGCGGATCGCCGCGCCCTGATCGGCAAGATAGAGGCTCGGCAGGCCGGTATGGGCGGGCGGCTCGATCCAGCCCTCCCAGGCCGGACCCTGCGCCAGCGCCGCGCCCTGGCCCGCCCCCGGCACGATCCGCGCCACCGTGCCCGCGCGCCAGGCCGAGCCAAAGACCAGCCCCGTCACCAGCAGCACAAGCGCCATGTAGCGCAGCCCGCAAGGGTCGCGCCGCGCCAGCCGCAGATCGGGGGCCACCGCGCGCGCGCCGCGTGCGCGCGCGGCCATGCGGGCCTGATGCGCCCGCCAGAGCGCGGCAGAGGCGGCATCATCCGCCCCCACCGCCTGCACATCGGCAAGCGCCGCCAGCGGCCGCCCCGGCATCGCCGCATCGACCCGCGCCAGCGCCTCGGCGCGGGCGGGCCAGCGCAAGCGCCGCCAGCCGCGCAAGGCAAGACCGATCACGGCCAGCGCGACCGTCCCCGCCCCGGCCTGCGCTGCCGCCAGCGGCACCATCTCGTGCAGCCCCAGAAGCAGCACCGCCGCCGCCGCCGCCAGCACGCTCCAGACCGGCCAGAAGGCATGCACCAGCCGCTCGACGGCCATCCCCGCCCATGTCAGCCACAGCACCCGGCGCAATCGCGTCAGGATCGGGGTCAACGGCTCATCGGGTCGGGTCATGGCGCCATGGTTCCTCTGCGGCCCGCGACGCATCCCCGCGTCAGAGCCATTCGGGTATGGTATCGCGATTGAGCATTTCGTCAAAGCTCGGGCGTGCGCGGATCACGGCAAAGTCACGCCCGTTCACCAGAACCTCGGGGATGAGCGGCCTTGTGTTGTATTCGCTCGCCATCACCGCGCCATAGGCCCCGGCGCTGCGAAACGCCACCAGGTCACCCGCCGCCACGGGGGGCAGATGGCGCGCGCGCGCGAACGTATCACCGCTCTCGCAAACGGGTCCCACTACGTCATAGGGTCGTTGCTCGACCCCCGGCGCAGGCTCGATCACCGGCACGATCTCATGATGGGCGTCATACATGGCCGGCCGGATGAGATCGTTCATCGCCGCGTCGAGAATGAGGAAATCGCGCCCCTCCCCCTGCTTGAGATAGATCACCCGGCTCACCAGCACGCCGGCATTGCCGACGATGAGGCGGCCCGGCTCGATCTCGATCTCACAGCCCAGATGCCCCAGCTCCTCGCGAATCATCGCGCCGTATTCCATGGGCAGGGGCGGTGCCTCGTTCGACCGGGTATAGGGGATGCCGAGGCCCCCGCCCAGATCGAGACGACGGATGTCATGGCCATCGGCGCGTAACGCTTCGGTCAGCTCGGCCACCTTCTCGTAAGCGGCGCGAAACGGCGCCAGATCGGTCAGCTGGCTGCCAATATGCACGTCGATTCCCACCACCTCGAGGCCGGGCAGGGATGCCGCCTCGGCATAGACGGCGCGGGCGCGTGAAATGGGAATCCCGAACTTGTTCTCGCTCTTGCCGGTGGCGATCTTGGCGTGGGTCCTGGCGTCCACGTCCGGGTTCACCCGGATGGTGATCGGCGCGACCTTGCCCAGGCTCACCGCCACCTCGCTCAGCGCGCGCATCTCCGGCTCGCTCTCGACATTGAACTGGCGGATGCCGCCGATCAGGGCCACGCGCATCTCCTCGCGCGTCTTGCCGACGCCCGAGAACACGATCCGCTCGCCCGGCACCCCGGCCGCGATCGCGCGCGCGTATTCCCCGCCCGAAACCACGTCCATCCCCGCGCCCAGGCCCGCCAGCGTGCGCAGGATCGCCTGATTGCTCGCCGCCTTCATGGCGTAGCAGATCAGGTGATCCATCCCCGCCAGCGCCTCGTCAAAGAGGCGATAGTGCCGCGTCAACGTGGCGGTGGAATAGCAATAGAACGGCGTGCCCACCGCCGCCGCGATCTCGGGGATCGGCACGTCCTCGGCATGAAGAACACCGCCACGATAGAGAAAATGATCCATGCCCGTCCCCGCTTCATCTTGCCATAAATATCCACGATCCCGACGCCGCCGCCGCCGCGCCGATATGCGGGATCGCCCGTCGCCCTCCGCCCGGCGCCGTTCCCGCCGCCGCCGTCTGAGACCCCATGCCACCGGGGGCACCGTGCGCGCCCGGGCGCCGTCTCACCGCCCGAGTCCGACGCCGACGCTGACCCCGTTATTCGTGGCGCCGGCTCTCACATTGCCCACCCGGACGCCGACCCCGGCCGAGACATTGCCGCCGCTGCCGGCAGAGACAACAGTGCCGACCTGCGGGCGCACCGGATCGCCCTCCACGCCGCAGCCGGCCAGTGCAAGCACGGCGATCACCGCCAACAGTCGTTTCATCCCAGACGCTCCTTCCAGCGTGTCACCTGCGCGCGCACCTGTTCGGGCGCGGTGCCGCCATAGCTGGTGCGTGACGCCACCGAGTTGTGCACGCCCAGCACATCATAAACGCCCGCGGTGATGCCGCCATGCACTTCGTGCATCTCGGCAAGGCCGAGATCGCGCAGGTCGCAGCCTTTCGCCTCGGCACGGGCCACAAGCGCGCCGGTCACATGATGCGCCTCGCGAAAGGGCATATCCAGCACCCGCACCAGCCAGTCCGCCAGATCCGTCGCGGTCGAAAAGCCCGAGGCGGCGGCGGCCTCCAGATTGTCGCGCTGCGCCACCATGTCGCGCACCATCCCCGCCATCGCGGCCAGTGCCAGCATCAGGTTGTCGGCGGCATCGAAAACCTGTTCCTTGTCTTCCTGCATGTCCTTGGAATAGGCCAAGGGCAGCCCCTTCATCACCATCATCAGGGCCACGTTCGCCCCGAAAATCCGCCCCAGCTTGGCGCGGATCAGCTCTGCCGCATCGGGGTTCTTCTTTTGCGGCATGATGCTCGACCCGGTGGAAAACCGGTCCGACAGCGCAACAAAGCGGAACTGCGCCGAGGACCAGATCACCAGTTCCTCGGCAAAGCGGCTCAGGTGCATCGCGCAGATGCTGGCCGTGCCGAGAAACTCCAGCGCGAAATCGCGGTCGCTGACCGCGTCGAGGCTGTTGGCACAAGGCCGCTCAAAGCCCAGCGCGCGCGCCGTCATCTCGCGGTCGATCGGAAAGGACGTGCCCGCCAGTGCCGCCGCGCCCAGCGGACATTCGTTCATCCGCGCCCGCGCATCGCGCACCCGGCCAAGGTCGCGCCCGAACATCTCGACATAGGCCATCATGTGATGGCCCCATGTCACCGGCTGCGCGGTTTGCAGATGGGTAAAGCCGGGCATCACCCAACCCGCTCCCGCCTCGGCCTGCGCCAGCAGCGCGCGCATCAATGCCACCAGCGCCTGATCCACCGCGTCAAGCTGCTCGCGCACCCAGAGCCGGAAATCGGTGGCCACCTGATCGTTGCGCGAGCGCCCCGTGTGCAGCCGCCCGGCAGGCGCGCCGATCAGCTCGCGCAGGCGCGCCTCCACGTTCATGTGGATGTCCTCCAGCGCGGTGGAAAACTGAAACGTTCCGGCCTCGATCTCTGACAAGACCGTGAGCAGCCCTTTTCGGATCGCCTCGGCGTCGCTATCACTAAGGATACCCGTCGCCGCCAGCATCGCTGCGTGGGCGCGTGACCCGGCGATATCCTGCGCCGCCAGCCGCTTGTCGAAGCCGATCGAGGCATTGATTGCCTCCATGATCGCATCCGGCCCGGCGGCAAAGCGGCCGCCCCACATCTGGTTAGAGGTCGTGTCAGTCATCTGTTGCGGCCCTTTGGAGAGAAAATGAAACGTCTTCTCGCGCTTGTCCTTTATATTGGCCTCGCGCTCGGTGCAAACCTTGGTGCAGCTGCCGCAGCCGATATCGCGGCGCTTGAGGCGCTGCGCGAAGGCGACATGCGCAAGCTCATGTTCCACGCGGCCCCCAAACCCGTTCCGCTCACCGAATTCGAGCGCGCAGACGGCACGCCCGGCACGCTCGCCGATTATCGCGGCCGGCATGTGGTGCTCAACTTCTGGGCTACCTGGTGCGCGCCTTGCCGCGCCGAGATGCCGACGCTCGCAAGCCTGCAGGCGGAGCTGGGCAATGAGGCGTTTTCCGTCGTGACCATCGCCACCGGCCGTAACCCCCCCCCCGCGATGAAGAAATTCTTCGACGAGATCGGCGTCACCAACCTGCCGCTGCACCGAGATCCCCGCAGCGCGCTCGCCCGCGAAATCGGAGTCTTCGGCCTGCCCGTTACCATGATCCTTGACCCCGAAGGCAACGAGCTTGCCCGCCTCACCGGCGATGCCGACTGGAATTCCGCAAGCGCCAGGGCGCTCATTCGCGCCTTGATCGAGGGCACGGATCAGGGGTGAGGAGGCTTTCGAATTGACATGGGCCCGCTGGCCATGCCGACCATACTGCATTGACGGACAATCCCGAAAGCGGGCGACGGCCCGACCGGCAGGCCGGACGCTTGTCTTGTGACATCCCCTTGTGTTTCGCTCAGGGAGCGGGGCACTGTCGAATGCCCACCGGCTTCGCGCACACACCCTCTGCACCGAAATTCGTTTCAGAACGCCCGGCGGTGGTGCCGTGGCGGCAGAATCACGTTTCCCTTTTGCGCGCTTTTCCTGCTAATGATGACCTTGTTAGTCGCTCTTTTCGAGGCCACATACCGGAAATGATCACCCACAAGACAAAATACGCGCTCAAATCCCTCATGGTTCTGGCCGATGAAAAGGCGGACACGGGCGATGCGTTGCGGATCGAGGACATCGCCGAGCGGTCCGGCGCGCCCAAGCGGTTCCTGGAGCATATCCTTCTCGATCTCAAGCGCGCCGGGCTGATCGGGAGCAGGCGGGGGCGCAATGGCGGCTATGAATTGATAAAGGAACCGCGCCGCATTTCCATCGCCGAGGTGCTGCGCCTGATCGACGGGCCGATGGCGCCGCTGCCCTGTCTGTCGCGCCGCGCCTATCGTCGGTGCGACGATTGCACGGACGAAAAAACCTGCCGGGTGCGGGCCGTCTTTGGCGGGTTTTACGCGACCTATATCCTGATGATCGAATCCCTGACGCTGGCCGATCTGCAACGCGATGCCGATCCGCTGGCGCGCTTTTCCGATGCCCCGCGCGCTGTCGGAGAATAGGATTCTATAATCACGATTGAAATAGGCGTGATTTTTCCTTTGCAATACTCGATCAACTCTGTCGTTATTGACGTGTCAGATGGCGCCGGCCGGACCTGCCCCTCGTATGGGCGGTTACGCCTCCCCCGGCCCGCCTGTCTGACACGAGATCCGGACACGGGGTTGAGCAAAGGAGACACCCATGTATCGCACCATCCAGCTTGGCGCTCATGCGCAGGCGCAGGGCAAGTTCATCCGAAGTCTCGGCGATGGCCGCATCGAGATCGACACCGGCAAGGCTCGACTGATCGGGCAAGCCATCGAGACACGGCGCGCCGTCGCCGATATCGGCGCGCGGCTTTTGGGCAAGAGCGGCCTGCGTGGCGGGCTTGTGGCCACGGTGGCCGCCCTTGGCCTGATGCTCGGCCCGGTGGGCACGGGCGCGGCCAGGGCGCAGGACAGCGTCAATATCCTCAACGTGTCCTACGATCCGACGCGAGAATTCTATCGCGAATACAATGCGCTGTTCAACGAGTGGTGGCAGGCGCAGGGCAACGAACCGGTCACGATCCAGCAATCGCATGGTGGCGCGGGCGCACAGGCGCGCGCGGTGATCGACGGGCTGGAGGCGACGGTGGTCACGCTGGCGCTGTCTGCGGATATCGACAAGATTTCCCAGAAAACCGGCAAGTTCCCCGCCGACTGGCAATCGCGCCTGCCGCACAATTCCTCGCCCTATACATCGACCATCGTGTTTCTGGTGCGTGACGGCAACCCCAGGGGCATCAAGGACTGGAACGACCTGATCGGCGATGGCGTGTCGGTCGTCACCCCCAACCCCAAGACATCGGGCGGCGCGCGCTGGAACTTCCTCGCCGCATGGGCCTATGCCGAGAAGAATGGCCTCGATCCGGCCGAATTCGTCGGCAAGCTCTACAGGAACGTGCCCGTGCTTGACACCGGCGCGCGCGGATCGACCACCACCTTTACCCAACGGGGCATCGGCGACGTGCTGCTGGCCTGGGAGAACGAGGCGTTCCTCGCGCTCAAGGAACGCGGCGAGGATGCGTTCGACATCGTCGTGCCCTCGGTGTCGATCCTGGCCGAGCCGCCGGTGACGCTGGTCGATGGCAACATCACCTCGGACGCACAGCGCAAGGCCGCCGAGGCGTATCTGGAGCACCTCTACAGCCCCGAGGCGCAGGCGCTGGCGCTCAAACACTTCTACCGCGCCTGGGACACGTCCAAGGCCGCGCCCGAAGATGTCGCGCGCTTTCCCAAGGTGAACCTGGTCAGCATCGCCGATTTCGGAGGCTGGCCCAAGGTGCAGCCCGAATATTTCGGCGAAGGCGGCGTGTTCGACCAGATCTACGAGGAATAAGCCATGAGGGCGAGCATCTTTCGCTCGCCCTCACCCCTGCCGGGGTTTGGGCTGAGCTTCGGGATCGTGATGACGGTTCTGTCCATCGTGGTCCTTCTTCCCATCGGGGCGCTGCTGGGCCGGGGGCTGATGATCGGCCCCGGCGATCTCTGGGGCATGGTCAATTCGCGCCGCATCTGGTCGGCGCTGTCGCTGTCGTTCCGCGCGGCGCTGATCGCGTCGGTTTTCAACCTGGTGTTCGGGATCGTGCTGGCCTGGGTACTGGTGCGCTACCGGTTCTGGGGGCGCAGGTTGGTCGATGCCGCCGTTGACCTGCCCTTTGCCCTGCCGACGGCGGTGGCGGGCATTTCGCTGACAGCACTCTATGCCCCGAACGGCGTCCTTGGTCAGGCGCTGGCGCCCCTGGGTATCAAGGTCGCCTATACCGAGCTTGGCATCTGGATGGCGCTCGTCTTCATCGGGCTGCCCTTTGTTGTGCGCACCGTGCAGCCGGTGATCGAAGAGCTTGACCGCGAGGTCGAGGAGGTCAGCGCCACCCTGGGCGCGCGCCGCGCCTATACGCTGCGCCGGGTGGTCCTGCCGACGCTGGCACCGGCGGCCCTGACCGGGTTCGCGCTCGCCCTCGCGCGGTCGGTCGGCGAATACGGATCGGTCATCTTCATCGCGGGCAACATCCCCAACCTGACCGAGATCGCGCCGCTGCTGATCGTGATCCGGCTGGAGGAATACAATTACGACGCCGCCGCCGCGATCGGCATCGCCATGCTGCTGATTTCCTTCGCGATGCTGCTGGCGATCAACCTCATCCAGGTCTGGAGCAGGCGGAGGATCGGACTTGTCTGACATCACATTCATCCGGGCCGAATCCGTCACCACCGAGCCGCGCCTCGCGCGCGGCCTCCTCATCGGGGGGACCATGGCGCTCATCGCGGTGCTGCTGTTCGCGCCGCTCATCGCCGTCTTTGCCGAGGCGCTGCGCGATGGCTGGGCGGCCTCGCTCGACGCGCTCGCCTCCCCTGACGCGCGCTCGGCGATTCGGCTCACGTTGATCGTGGCGGCGATTGCCGTGCCGCTCAACGCGGTGTTCGGCATTGCCGCCGCCTGGGCGATCACCAAGTTCGACTTTCGCGGCAAGGCGTTTCTCATCACGCTGATCGACCTGCCGTTTTCGGTCTCGCCGGTGGTGGCGGGGCTGGCGCTGGTGCTGCTGTTCGGGGTCAATTCATCGCTCGGGGGCTGGCTGGTGGCCAATGATCTCAAGATCGTCTTCGCCTTTCCCGGCATCGTGCTGGCGACGATGTTCGTGACCTTTCCGTTTGTCGCGCGCGAACTCATCCCGGTGATGATCGAACAGGGCCGGGCCGAGGAAGAGGCGGCGCTGACGCTGGGGGCATCCGGCTGGCGCGCGTTTTTCACCGTGACCCTGCCCAATATCCGCTGGGCGCTGCTATATGGCGTGCTCTTGTGCAACGCCCGCGCCATGGGCGAGTTCGGCGCGGTCGCGGTCATCTCGGGCAAGATCCGGGGCGAGACCACGACCATGCCGATCATGATCGAGATGTTCTACAACGAATATCTCTCGGTCGCGGCCTTTTCGTTGGCCGGTGTGCTGGCGCTCTTGGCGCTGGTCACGCTCACCCTCAAATCGCTTCTCGAATGGCGTCACGCGGATGTTCTGGCCGCGACGCGCCGTCACTGAAAGGGACACCCATGCATATCGAAATCGAGGAACTGGCCAAGGAATTCGGCCCCGAGCGGGCGCTGCACCCGGTCTCGCTCGCCATTCCCTCGGGCGCGCTGATTGCGCTGCTGGGGCCTTCGGGGTCGGGCAAGACGACGCTTTTGCGCATCCTTGGCGGGCTGGAATTCCCGACCTCGGGGCGCGTTCTGTTCGACGGGTCCGACGCGACCGGGCTGACGGTGCAGGAACGGCGCGCGGGGTTCGTGTTTCAGTCCTACGCGCTGTTCAGGCATATGACGGTATTCGAGAACATCGCCTACGGGCTGCGCGCGCGCAAACGCCGCGAACGCCCCACCGAGGCCGAGATCGGCCGGCGGGTCAATCGCCTGCTCGACCTTATTCAACTGCCCGATATCGGCGCGCGCTATCCCAGCCAGCTTTCGGGCGGGCAGCGCCAGCGCGTGGCGCTGGCGCGCGCGCTGGCGATCGAGCCGCGGATGCTGCTGCTGGACGAGCCGTTCGGCGCGCTTGACGCCAAGGTGCGCAAGGAATTGCGCGGCGGGCTGCGCCATATTCACGACACCACCGGCCTGACGACCATTTTCGTCACCCACGACCAGGAAGAGGCGATGGAACTGGCCGATCTGGTGGTGGTCATGTCGATGGGCCGGATCGAGCAGGTGGGCAAGCCCGCAGACATCCGCGCGCGCCCCGCCAATGATTTCGTGCGCGACTTCACGGCGGCCTGAGCCATGAGCAAGCCCGATCTGGACCGGATCGACCGCAAGATCCTGCATGAGCTGATGCGCGACGCGACAATCCCCGTCGCGCAACTGGCCGAGCGTGTGGGCCTGTCGCAAACGCCGTGCTGGAAGCGGGTGCAAAAGCTCGAAGGCGCGGGCATCATCACCGGCCGCGTGGTGCTGGTCGATCCGGCGCGGATCGGCCTTGGCCTGACGGTCTTTGTCGAGATCGAAGCGCCCGATCATTCCCGCGACTGGCGCGCCGAATTTCGCGCCGCCATCGCCGAGTTTCCCGAGATCGTCGAGGTGCATCGCATGGCGGGCGATGTCGATTACCTGCTGAAGGTGGCTGTGGCCGACATGGCCGCCTTTGACGAGTTTTACCTGCAACTCACCCGCCGCCTGCCGTGCCGCAACGTGACCTCGAAATTCTCGATGGAGGTGATCCGCGACACCACCGTCTGGCCCATCGACACGGCGACGGCCTGACCTTCACAGGAGACTGAGATTCCAAAACGCCCATGAAATTTGGAACCAAAATACACGATAAAGATGATAGTATTTATGGGAAAGGAGATCAGCCATGATCAGAACCCTGCTCCTCCCCGGCCTCGACGGCTCTGCCGCGCCCCATTGGCAACATTGGTGGGAACGCATGGACCCGACCGCGCGCATCGTCGATCAGAAATGCTGGCACCGCCCGCGCGCCGATCAATGGCTGACCGAGATCGCCGGCGCGCTGCTGTTGCATCCCGGTGCGGTGCTGGTGGCCCATTCGCTGGGCGCTGTGGCGGCGGTGCAGCTCTTGTCGCGCTGGCCGCAGCTCAGGGTCGGCGGCGCGCTTCTGGTCGCCCCGGCAGAGCCCGCGCGCGATGCGCGCACGGCACCTTTTGGCAAGATCCCCGAGGAGGCCCTGCATGTGCCCACCATCGTCGCCGCCAGCCGCAACGATCCCTGGATGGCGCAGCCGCGCGCGCGCTGGCTGGCGAAACGCTGGGGCGCGGAGTTCGTCGATATGGGCGAGGCGGGGCATGTCAACGTGGCCTCGGGCTTTGGCCCCTGGCCCGAGGGGCGCGCGCTGCGCGATCTGATCTGGTCGCTGCCCGGCCTGCCCGGCCGCGCGACGGCCAGCCTGCAAGACCATCTGACCCGAAAGGAGGCAATCGCATGACCCCCGTTTTCAACCGCATCCGCCGCGCCGGTCCGATGACCCTCTTTGTCGTCGCCTATGCCGCGATGCTGGCCATCGTGATCCTGAGTTGATCCCGGAAAGGAGACCCTGCAATGATCTGCTATGCCCCCGATCCCGGCCTTGCCGGCCTGGTGGCGCTGGAATACGGCGTCCCTGAGGCCGACCCCCGCCCCTCGCGCGCGGAAATGTGGCTTGGGCTGATCTGCCTCGGTGCTACCGCATTGCTGTTGGGGGCGCTGTGATGGACGGCACATTTCATCCCCCCGCCCGCCATGTGCTCATCATTGGTGGCGGGGCGAGCGGGGCGCTGATGGCTGCACATCTGTTGCACACCGCCCCCGAGACCCGCGTGACCATCGTGGAAAAGCGCGGAATCCTCGGTTGCGGCGTCGCCTATGCGACCGACAACCCCGGCCACCTGCTCAACACCCGCGTTCACAACATGAGCGCCTTTCCCGACGACCCGGATCATTTCCTGCGCTGGCTGCGCGGACGCGAAGAGGATTGCGGCGCGACGGGGAACTGTTTCGTGAGCCGCGCCACCTATGGCCGCTATCTCGAAAGCCTCGTGGCGCCGTGGCGCGACGACCGGCTGCGCTGCGTTCCCGGCGAGGTGCTGCGGCTGGAGCCGTCTGAAAAGGGGGTGAGCGCGCATCTCGACGACGGCACGGCAGTGCTGGCCGATACGGCCATTCTCGCCACCGGCCACGCCGTGCCCGCCGAGCCGCGCGACGGGCTGCGCGGGGCGTGGGATTTCACCCCGCCCGAAGACCGCGATGCGCGGGTGGTGATCGTCGGCACCGGGCTGTCGATGGTCGATCACGTCGTGGCGCTGCTGGCGCGGGGGCATCGCGGCCCGATCACGTGCCTGTCGCGCCGGGGCCTTCTGCCGCAGCCGCATGTCAGCGGCGCGGCCCTGCCCATGGGGCGCGGGGAGGTGCCGCTTGGCGCCTCTGTCAGCGCGCTCTTGCGCTGGCTGCGGGCGCGGGTACACGCCGCCGAGGCGCAGGGCCTTCCCTGGCAGCTTGTGCTCGACGGGCTGCGCCCGCATGTGGCGGCGATCTGGCGATCCTGGGATACCGACACGCGCGCCCGCTTCCTGCGCCACTGCGCCAGCCGCTGGGAGGTGCATCGCCACCGGATGCCGCCGCAATCGGCCCGCGCCATCGCGGCCGCGCGCGATGCCGGGCAGTTGACGCTCCTGCGGGCGCGCTTTGCCGGGGCGGTGCCGATGGGCGAACGCACCGGCATCGTCACCACCCGCCCCGACGGCACCGAGCGGATGCTTGTCGCCGATCACGCCATCGATTGCCGCGGTATCCGCCGCAACCCCGAGACCGACAGCGCCCCGGTGATCCGCGACATGCTGGCACGCGGGCTGGCGCGGCTCGATCCGCTGCGGCTGGGGCTCGATACCACGACCGATGCGCGGCTGATCGCGCGCGGCGGCGTCGCCTCGCGCCGGGTCTTTGCGGTCGGACCCTGCGCGCGCGGTGCGCTGTGGGAAATCACCGCGATTCCCGATATCCGCCTGCAATGCGCCGATCTCGCCCGCGCGCCGAGCGGCCAGGCCGACACGGTCGGCCAGCCGGTCTGAGATTCTCCCAGCCGCCTGCGGGCGGCATGTTTCCTCTCTTTTCGACGGTATCTTTGGAATGGAGGGGCGGGTGCAAATCAAATATACATTAAAACGACAGACATTATCGTGAAAGGAAGGTCCATGACGGAAATCATCGGCTTCGCCGGCAGCCAGAGCCAGTCCTCGCGCACCCGCGCCCTCGTCACGGCAGCGGTGCAGGAGACGGCCCGTCAGACCGGGCTGGGCCATGCGGTGTTCGATCTGGGCGACATGGGCGCCTCGCTCGGGGCGGCCGGATCGCTGGCGGACCTCGCGCCAGAGGCGCGGGCGCATGTGGAGAGGCTTTTGGCCGCGCGCGCCATCGTCGTCGGCAGCCCGGTTTACAAGGGCAGCTATACGGGCCTGTTCAAACACCTCTTCGACCTGATCGCGCCCGAGGCCCTGCACGGCAAGCCGGTGCTGCTGAGCGCAACCGGCGGCGGCGACCGGCACGCGCTGGTGATCGAGCATCAATTGCGCCCGCTCTTCGGGTTCTTCGAGGCTGCCAGCGTGCCGACCGGCGTCTATGCCGGGGCCGCCGATATCGACAGCGACGGGCAGCTCTCAGGCCCGCTGCGCGCCCGGCTCGATACGGCGGTGGCGCAACTGGCCGCCGCCCTCACCCCCCGCAAGCTGGAGGCCGCCGCCTAAGCCACCTTCACCCCCGCTGCGCCATCCGATCGCCCGACCAGGCAGGCCGGGCCATGGCGGAGCTTTGCCCAGACCAAGGAGACAACCATGACCAGACAGATCAAACTCGGTGCATTTCTGCCCGGTGGCGGGCAGCACGTCGCCGCCTGGCGCCACCCCGACGCCCGCGCGGACGGGGCGACCAGCCTCGATTATCACATCGAACTGGCAAAGGCCGCCGAGCGTGGCCTGTTCGATGCCTATTTCTTCGCCGATGTCCTGGCCACGAACGGGGCCGGGCGCGAGGGCGGCAGCGCCAAGATCGCGGGATTCGAGCCGCTCACGCTCATTGCCGCCCTTGCCACGCAGACGACGCATCTGGGCTTCATCGCCACCAACACCACGACCTATGAAGAGCCCTACACCGTGGCGCGCAAATTCGCCTCGCTCGATTTGATCTCGGGCGGGCGCGCCGGCTGGAACGTGGTCACGACCGCGACCGAGCAAGCGGCGCAGAATTTCAATCTGGATCAACAGATTTCGCATGCCGACCGCTACGACCGCGCGCGAGAGCATGTCGATGTGGTGAAAAAACTGTGGGACAGTTTCGAGGATGACGTGTTCCTGCGCTACAAGGAAAGCGGTGCGTTCCACGACCCCGAGCGGCTGCACGACGCCAACCATGTGGGCAAGCATTTCCGCGTCAAGGGGGCGCTCAATGTCTCGCGCAGCGCGCAGGGGCATCCAGTGGTGGTGCAGGCCGGACAATCTGACGCAGGGCGCGATCTGGCCGCCGAGAGCGCCGAGGTGATCTTTACCGCCCATCAGAAGATCGAGACAGCGCAGGACTTCTATCGCGATATCAAGGCGCGCGCGGCGGGCAGGGGGCGCAATCCCGACCATGTGCTTATCATGCCCGGCGTCGCCCCCTTCGTGGGCCGCACGGCCGAGGAGGCGCGCGAGAAATACCAGCGGCTGAGCGATCTCATCGTCGAGGCGGACGGGCTGGCGCTGCTGGCAGGGCTCGCGGGCGGCACGCTCGACCTTGACGGGGTTGATCTTGACGGCCCGTTGCCGCCCGCGCCCGAGACCGAGGGCATGAAATCGCGCCAGGCCCTCATCCGGCAGATCGCCGACGAGAACGGCTTTACCATTCGCCAGCTCTATCAATGGATCGCGACGGCGCGCGGGCACCTCACGCTGGTGGGCACCCCCGCCGAGATCGTCGATACGCTGCAGGAGTGGTTCGAGAACGAGGCCGCCGACGGCTTCAACATCATGCCGCCCTGGCTGCCGGGCGGGCTGGACGATTTCATCAATCTCGTGACGCCGGAATTGCAACGCCGGGGCCTCTTCCGCACCGCCTATGAGGGGCGCACCCTGCGCGAGAACCTTGGGCTGCCCTATCCGGTCAACCGCCACACCGCCGCGCGCAGCGCCGCGCAGGCCGCCGAGTGAAGGAATTTTCCATGACCTATCAGATTTCAGATGCGCGCGTCCGGTCCCCTCGGGGGCCGGACATTCGCGCCTTGCTGTCGCGCGCCCTGCATCGGGGGCGCAATCTGCTGGCCGATTACGGGCTGCTTGCGGCCTTCTTCGCGGGCTGGCACGTGGCAAGCGTCACGGGCGTGCTCAACCCGGCGGTGTTTCCGCCGCTCGACCGGGTGGCGCAGGCGCTCTGGAACGGGCTCGCCTCGGGGCGGCTGGTGGACGATATCGCCATTTCACTGCAACGCGCAGGAATCGCCTTTCTTGCGGCGGTGGCGCTTGGCATCCCGCTTGGCCTGTTCATGGGGCAGAGCCGCGCGGTGGAACGCGCGCTCGATCCGATCCTGCAACTTTTCCGGCAGACCTCGGCGCTGGCGCTCTATCCAGTGTTCATCCTGCTTCTGGGTCTGGGCGAGGCGTCCAAGGTCTTTGTCATCTTCTGGGCGACGCTGTTCCCGATCCTGCTGGCCACGATCGGCGGGGTCAAGGAGGTGGATGCCAAGCTGATCGAGATGGCGCGCACATTCGGTGCCACGCGGCTGACCACCTTTCGCCGTGTCGTGCTGCCGGCCTCGGTGCCGTCGATCTTTGTCGGGCTGCGCCTTTCGGCCACCACGGCGCTCTTGCTGCTGATCGCCGCCGAGATGATCGGCGCCAACAAGGGCATCGGCTTTCAGGTGATGAACGCGCAATACAATTTCCAGATCCCGCTGATGTTCGCCGCGATCTTCATCCTGGCCGTGCTTGGCCTCGTGGCCAACTGGGGGCTGATGGTGCTGCAACGGAGGCTCTGCCGCTGGAGCACCGCGCAGCACTGACCGGCGCACCCCTACTGCCAAGCAATCCAGTCAAGCCGAAGGAAACCTCACATGACCATCACGTTCACACCCATCATCGCGGCAGCGGCCCTCACGCTCGGTCTGTCCGGCGCGGCGCTTGCCGAGGATGTCACCTTGCGCTTTCTCACCAGCCACGGCGGCGTGTCGGCCCATGAACTGGCTCAGGAACTGGGCTATTTCGAGGGCACCGGGATCACGCTCGAACAGGTCGGCTATTCCGGTGGCGGGCCGGAATCGCTGTTCGCGCTGGCCTCCGGCAGCGTCGAGATCGGCTCTGCGGCCACCTCGGCGGTGATCAACGCGATTGCCAGCGGCAATGATTTCGTCGCCGCCTACCCGATCAACGGGATCAGCAACGATGTGCAGTCGGTCTTTCATGTGCTGGACACCAGCCCGATCACATCCATCGAGGATATCGCGGGCAAGACCATCGCGGTGAACACGCTTGGCGCGCATCTCGATTACACGATCCGCGAGGCGCTGCATCAGCAGGGCTTGCCGCAGAACGCCGCCAACCTGGTGGTGGTGCCGGGGCCGCAGCTTGAACAGGTGCTGCGCTCGGGTCAGGTGGACATCGCCGCCTTCGGCAACTGGCAGACCACCTTCGAAGGCGCCGCCCGCGCGGGTGGCGGGCTGCGCAAGCTGTTTGACGATACCGACGTTCTGGGCGAGATCGCAGTCGGCTTTACCGTGCTGCGCCGCGACTGGGCGGAGGCCCACCCGCAAGCTGCGCGCGACTTTGTCGAGCAATCCGCCCGCGCGCTGGATTTCGCCCGCGAGAACCCGGAAGAAACGCGCGAGATCCTCGCCCGCATCCTTGAAGAGCGCGGCGAGAACCCCGAGGTCGCCCGGTATTTCGCAGGCTTCGGCGTGCGCGAGGGCGGCCTGCCGGTCGAGCGTGACGTGCAGTTCTGGATCGACGTTCTGGTGCGCGAGGGCGCGCTGCGCGAGGGTCAGTTGCGTGCGGCCGACATCCTGCTGGTCACGGGCGATACGCCCGCGTCCAATTGAGGGCGCGGCCATGACGCAGACACAGATCAGGGGTGAGGTCACGATCCGTGACCTCACCAAGAGCTTCCCGCTCGACGGCGAGACATTGACCGTCCTGCGGGGGATCAACCTTGATATTCGCGGTGGCGAGAGCCTTGCCATCGTGGGGGCCTCCGGCTCGGGCAAGACGACGCTCTTGCGCGTACTGGCCGGGCTGGAAGAGCCCGACGCGGGCCGCGTGCTGATCGACGGCGCGCCGGTTCACGGGCTGGGGCGCGAGCGCGCGGTGATCTTTCAGGAGCCGCGCCTGCTGCCCTGGCTCACCGTGCTTGATAACGTGGCCTTCGGGCTTGAGGTGCGAGGTGTGCCCAAATCCGAAGCGGTCGAGCGGGCGCGGCGCTATATCCGCCTTGTCGGGCTGGCGGAATTCGAGGCCGCCTGGCCAAGGCAGCTATCGGGGGGCATGGCGCAGCGGGTGGGCATCGCGCGCGCGCTGACCGTGCAGCCCGAAATCCTGCTGCTGGATGAGCCGTTGGGCGCGCTCGACGCCATGACCAGGATGACCATGCAAGAGGAGCTGACCCGTATCTGGCACGAAGAAAAGGTGACGATGGTTCTGGTGACCCATGACCTCGAAGAGGCGATCTTTCTCGCCGACCGGGTGCTGGTGCTGCCGGGCACCAGGGGCGACGCCATCCGCCTGATCGACGTCGATCTCCCCCGCCCGCGCGACCGCAACGACAGCGATTTTGTCGGCTATCGCCGCCAGTTGATGGCAGAGTTCGGGCTGCATTGAAACGAGGGCTGGCACGAACCCGCGCCCGGCCGGCGAAGGCGGCGGTGGGGCAGAACCTGCCGAGAGCTGCGTTTGACGCGAAGGAGTTCCGCAGGGCCGTCGGTCAGTAGGACTTGGGCATGCCCAATGCCTTCTCCGCGACATGGGAGAGGATCAGTTCCTCGCTGACCGGGGCGATGAAGTTCAGCACGCTTTCACGAAAATACCGCTCGACGTGGTACTCCTGCGCAAAGCCGAAACCGCCGTGGGTGCGCACCGCGCGGAACGCCGCCTCGTAGGCAGCCGAGCCGGCGAGGTTGCGCGCCGTGTTCGCCTCCAGTCCGCAGGGCCGGCCCTGATCGAACAGGGTAGCGGCCTTGTAGGTCATCAGTTCCGCCGCCTGAAGACGCATCCACACTGCAGCAAGCGGATGCTGGATCGCCTGGTTCTGGCCGATCGGGCGACCGAAGACGACGCGCTCGCGCGCATAGGCCGCCGCCTTTTCCAGGACATACATCCCGAAGCCGACTGCCGCCGCGGCAACAAGGATACGCTCGGCGTTCAAACCGTGCAGCAGCACCTTGAACCCCTCGCCCTCAGCCCCGATCCGGTCCTCCTCGGGCACCTCCAGCCCGTCGATGAAGATGGCGTTCGAGTCCACGGCCTTGCGGCCCATCTTGGCAATCTCGTGCACGTCGATCTTGCTGCGGTCGAACTCGGTATAGAACACCGACATGCCGTCGGTCGGTCGCTTGCACTCCTCGATCGGCGTGGTGCGGGTGACCAGCAGGATGTGGTCGGCGCGCTGTGCGGTCGAGGTCCAGACCTTGCGCCCGTTCACCAGATATCCCCCGCCCTTTCGGCGGCGGGCGAAGGTGGATATGTGCGTGGTGTCGAGGCCCGCGTCCGGTTCGGTCACCCCGAAGCAGGCTCGATGCTCGCCCCGGATCAGCGGTGGCAGCATCCGGGCCTTCTGCTCGGGCGTGCCGAAGCCGACCACCGGTTGCAGCCCGAAGATGTTGATATGAACGGCGGAACTGGCCGCCGCGCCATAGCGGCCGATCTCCTGCATCACCAGCCCCGCCTCGGTGATGCCGAGGCCCGAGCCGCCGTATTGCTCCTCCATGGTCACGCCGTAGAAACCACCCCGGGCGATCTCGGCTGCGAACGCGTCGGGGAAGGTCCCGGTGCGTTCGCGCTCAAGCCAGTAGGCATCGTCGAAACGGGCGCAGATTCTGGCCACCGTATCGCGGATGGCCCGTTGTTCTTCGGTCAGATCGAAATCCATGATGTTCAACTCCTCCTGCTGTCTGGTTTGCCGGTCGTGCGCGCGCCGCCGTTCGGCTCTTCGCCCGGGCCGCTCCTCGCGGCGACGCCAACCCGCAAGCCGGTCACGGCCGGTCGCCGGAATGGCGGCCCGCCCCTGCCGGGGTGGTGGCGGCCAGCGTTTCCGGGTCCGGCTGCACAAGGACACCCGCCTCGATCAGCCGCGCAATCCGCGCGGGCGAAAATCCGAAGTCGCCCAGGATCGCGGCGCCCTGTGCGCCAAGGGCGGGCGCCGGCAGGTCGGGGCCCGTTTCCACGCCGCGCATCGTATAGGGGCTGCGGACCCGGCGCATCGGTCCCTGCTGGGGATGATCGTAATCCTCGATCAGGCCGACGGCGCGGACATGCGGATCGTCGGGCAGATCCTCCATCGCCATCACCGGGGCATTCGGAATGTCGAGGTCGTCGAACAGCGCCTGCCACTCCGCCGTGGTTCGCTGCGGCAGGATCTGCGCGACGGCGATCTCGTAAAGCTCGGGGAAGTGTCGCTGCGCGGTGACCGGGTCGGTCATCATCGGCCCGTCGGCCACGTCGTCGCGGCCCACCGCGCGCAGGAATCGCTGCCAGTGGTCGAACTTGTAGATCCCGTGCGCGATGAAACCATCAAGGGTTTGCGCCGGCTTGCGGAACGGGCTCATCACCCGGGCGTAGCCGAACCCGCCTTCCGGCGGTCGAAAGGCGGCCCCGCTGAAATGCTGGACGAGCATCACCGAGATCATGGTCTCGAACATCGGCGTCTCGATGTAGCAGCCCTCGCCGGTGGCGCGCTGGCGGAAGAGCCCGGCCAGCATCGCCTGACCCAGCACCAGACCGGTGATCTTGTCGGCCGCCACCATCGGCACGAAGGCCGGGGCACCGGCGTTGCGCCCGTTGGCCTCGGCCAGTCCCGAGCGGGCCTGGATCAGGTCGTCGAAGGCCGGCAGGTCGGCATAGGGTCCGCCCTGCCCATAGCCGATCGCGGCGCAATAGACGATGCGCGGATTGACCGCGCGCACGGCCTCGTAACCGAGACCCAGCCGTTCGATCGCCGGCACCCGCATGTTGTGGACCACGGCATCGGCCTGGCTCAGCATCTCCAGCAGCGCCGCGCGCCCCTCGGGAGATTTTAGGTCGAGTGCGATGCTGCGCTTGTTGCGGTTCACCGCCATCCACTGCGCCGTCATGCCCGGCACGCGCGAGACGCCGAGTTGTCGGGCATAATCGCCTTCCGGGGCTTCCACCTTGATCACATCGGCACCGAAATCACCCAGGAACTGGGTCGCGTATGGAGCCAGGAGAATGTGGCCCAGTTCCACGACGCGCAGCCCGTCGAGCATTTGAAACATGGCTTCCTCCCCTCTTCCGGATCGTCCGCGCTGGCGCCCCCGGCGCAAAAGTCGCAAACGTCCGTATGTTAAAACATGTAGCCATGGTAATTGTTGACAGGCAAGGGGCCGTTGCTAAGCTCGGCGCGCTCCAGACAAGGTTTTTCCGGGATGACAATCCGGAGCCCGGTGATGTGGGGAGGCGCCGAGGGGGGAGTTGTGGATACAATGAAGCGTCACGATGACAGAGGGCGTGTTGCTCGTGCCATGTCGGCGATTTCGCGCGCGCTGGCTGTCATGGAGACCGGGATGGCGGTGTTGGCCGGCATCGCGCTGGCGGCGATCATGCTGATCGTCGTCGTGGATGTCGCCATGCGCTACGCGTTGTCGATACCACTGGGTTGGTCCTATGACCTGATCGGGCTCTATCTCATGGTGGCGGTGTTCTTCCTGATGCTGCCCGACACGCTGCACAATCACGGTCATGTGGCGATCGACCTGTTCCGCAACGTGATTCCGCGCCTACTGCAGCACCTGGGCCTGGCGGCAGGTTATGCCGCAGGCGTCGTGGTGATGGGGCTGATCGGGCTGGAGGCATGGGGCCGCATGGTGGCCGCCTATGTCGGACAGGACCGGATCGCAGCGCTGGTTCCCTGGCTCACATGGCCCGCCTATATGATCGTGACGGTCGGAACGGCCCTGCTGGCGCTGCGCCTGAGCTATCGTGCGGTCGGGCATGGGCTCTCTGTCCTCTCGCGACACGATCTGGTCGAGATGCCGCCGCCGCCCGAGACCGCAGCGCCAAAGGGTGAGGGCGCGTTGTGACGGTGGCTGTGGTTGTCGCCCTGCTGGTCGTGCTGCTCGTGCTCGGACTGCCAGTGGCCCTGGCGATGGCGATATCGGGTTCGGTCGGGCTTTACATGTTTGGCGGCATGACGGTGCTGGCCGGCATACTGAAGACCACACCCCTGAGCACCGCGAGTTCCTATGAGATCATCACCATCCCGATGTTTATCCTGATGGCGGAGTTCGTGATCATTTCGGGCGTGGCACAGGATCTTTTTCGCGCCGCCAGCATATGGGTCGGTCGCCTGCGCGGCGGTCTTGCCATGGCCACCGCATTGGCTGGCGGTGGCTTCGGGGCGATCTCGGGTTCGAGCACGGCGGCGGCGGCGACGCTCGCCTCGACGTCGATCCCGGCGATGATCGACGAGGGTTATGACCCGAAACTTGCCAGCGGTGTGGTGGCGATCTCCGGCACCCTTGCGATGCTGATCCCGCCGTCGGTGGCGCTGATCCTGTATGGAATCATCGCCGATGTGTCGGTCGGTCAGCTACTGGTGGCGGGGGTGGTCCCGGGCGTGATAGTCATGTTCACCATCATGGCAACGGTTGCCGTTATCGTCCGCATCGACCCGTCGGCGGCGCCCATGGGTCGGGCTTACCGGTTCCGAGAGAAGGTGGCGTCGTTGTCGCGCGTCGGACCGATGCTGTTCCTTTTTCTGGCCGTGACCGGCACGATCTACTCGGGGATCGCGACGCCCACCGAGGCCGCGGGCATCGGCGCGTTCGCCGCGGCGCTACTGGCGCTTCGCGAGGGCAGGCTCGGGCCGCGCGCGGGCTGGGGATGTCTGCGGCGGGCGGCGCAGACCACCTGCATGATTCTCTTTGTGATCCTCGGGGCCCATATCTTCGGCTATTTCTTCACGCTCACACGCGTGACCAACGACCTCACCCAGTGGGTCGGCGGTCTTGGTCTGGCGCCGATGACCGTGATGGCGCTGATCCTGATCCTCTATGTGTTGCTGGGCGCCTTCATGGACCAGATCGCCATCCTCATCCTGACCGTGCCGGTGATTCTGCCGCTGGTTGTGACGCTGGGGTTCGACCCGGTCTGGTTCGGGGTCATCGTGGTGGTCACTGCCGAGGTGGGCATGGTCACACCGCCGCTGGGCATGAACGTCTTCGTGGTGGCCCGATATACCCGGCGGCCGCTGGGCGAGATCTTTCGTGGGGTCTTTCCGCACGTTCTTGCGCATTTGCTGGTGATCGCGCTTCTCACCGCCTTTCCCGCACTGGTGCTGTGGCTGCCCTCGACAATGAACTGACGCCGGCGCCCCGCGTCCGCGCGGGGCCATAACCGAACAAACCAGGAGGAGTACAGAGATATGACCAGAAAACCCGACCAGAAGGCCGCGCCCGTTCTGACGGCAACCAGGGCCGTGGCCATCGCGCTGCTGCCGCTTGCCGTGCAATCGGCTGCCGCCCAGGAGGTGGTGCAACTGCGGGCGGCCGACAGCTTTCCCACCGGCCACTATATCGCCCAGAGCCTGATCATCCCGTTCACGGAGCGGGTGACCGAGCGGACCGGCAAGACGGATTTCGTCTATTTCCCGGCTGAGCAGCTCGGCAAGGCGAAGGATCTGCTCTCGCTGACGCAAACCGGCGTGACCGACATCGGGTATGTCGGCCCCTCCTATGTCAGCGACAAGATGCCTCTCTCGGCGGTGGGGCAACTGCCCGAGGCCTTCTCGACTTCCTGCGAGGGCACGATGGCCTACTGGGAAATCGCCAGACCCGGCGGTGCGCTCGACCAGGTCGAATTCGCGCCGAACGGTGTGCGCCTGCTGATGGCGATGGTGCTGCCGCCCTACAACTTGATGACGTCGAAGCGCGAGATCACCGGACTGGACAGCATGAAGGGCCTGAAGATCCGGAGCACCGGCGGCGCGCTCGACCTGACCGTGCAGAAGATCGGCGGTGTCCCGGTGCAGATGCCGGCGCCCGAAGTGCGCGAGGCGCTGTCACGCGGGACGATCGACGCCGGGCTGTTCCCTTATCCGAGCGTCACTCCCTACGGAATGGAAGCCTTCCTCGACTGGGGAACGCAAGGGCTGAATTTCGGATCATTCGTGGCGACCTATGTGATCAGCCAGGACAAGTGGAACAGCCTGCCCGAGGACGTCCAGCTGGCGATGACCGAGATCGGCGAGGAACTGACCAGAGAAGGCTGCGCTGTTGCCGATGTGCAGAACATGGACGTGAAGGAGAAAATCGCGGCTGCCGGTGTCACCTTCGTTGACCTGCCTGCCGAGGATGGTGAGAAACTGGTCGAGATTCTTTCGACTGTGGGCGCGGAATGGGCGGCGCAGCTCGATGGTCAGGGCAAGGCCGGGACTGCTATTCTGGAAGCTTTCCGTGCCGCGCTGGCAAAAAACTGACGGCTAACTGCCGCCGGCCTCGCGCCTCTGCGGCGCCGGGCCAATCCCGCGCCCCGCGCCGCCACGGCGCGGCTGTCCGATGCCCCTGCGGGCGGGGCAGCCCGGCCTCTGATACCGGTTGACGGCAATCTCAGTTGACGATGGTCGCCTCGGTCGCGGCGCGCAACTCTTCCTCGGTCACGCCTTCGGCGGTCTCGACGATCTTCAGCCCGCCCTCGACCACATCGAGCACACCGAGATTGGTGATGATGCGGTTCACCACTCCTTTGCCGGTCAGCGGCAGGGTGCATTCGCGCAGCACCTTCGATTCGCCCGCCTTGTTGGTGTGGTCCATCACCACCACCACGCGGCGCACGCCCGCGACCAGATCCATCGCCCCGCCCATGCCCTTGATCAGCTTGCCGGGGATCATCCAGTTGGCGAGATCGCCGTTCTCGGCCACTTCCATCGCGCCGAGAATGGCCATGGCGATCTTGCCGCCCCGGATCATGCCAAAGGAGGTGGCGCTGTCGAAATAGGCGGTGTGGGGCAGTTCGGTGATGGTCTGCTTGCCCGCATTGATGAGGTCGGGGTCTTCCTCGCCCGCGATCGGAAACGGGCCCATGCCGAGCATCCCGTTTTCCGATTGCAGCGTCACATGCACCCCCTCGGGGATGTAATTGGAGACCAGCGTCGGAATCCCGATGCCGAGATTGACATAGGTGCCGTCCTCAAGCTCCTGCGCGGCGCGTGCCGCCATCTGGTCGCGATCCCAAGCCATCACTTCCGTCCTTTCTTGTGCGGTTTTGCCGGGGGCGTGACCGCAGCGATGTCGTCATCGAACTCCATTTCTTCCACCGCCGCCGCCAGCGCCTCGGCGAGGCCGTCGGGCTGCATGTTCGCCGCGGCGGTCATGAAGGCGTTGAGATTGGTGGCGCTGGCCTGAATGTATCCCGCCACGAGCGCGGGGTTCTTCTGCGCATAGCCCGCTCCGAATACGGCGTCGATCTTGTTGACGGCGGCGTCGAGAAACTCGTTCGTGTAGGAGGCGGCAGTTTCGCCCGCGCTCATGTCATCGTCGTCGAAGAACATCACGCGTCCTCCTTCTGATTCTGGCGCACCGTGCGCTTTTCGATGCGTTTCTCGTGCTCGCCCTGGACCATGCGGTGCACATAGATGCCCGGCAGGTGGATGCAATCGGGGTCGAGCAAACCGGGCTCCACGATCTCTTCCACCTCCATCACGCAGACGCGCCCGCACATGGCCGCAGGCGGGTTGAAGTTGCGCGCCGTCTTGCGGAAGATGGCGTTGCCGGTGGTGTCGGCCTTCCATGCCTTGACGATGGCAAGATCGGCAAAGATGCCGTGCTCCAGTATATGGGTCTCGGGCTGGCCGTCGGGGCCGGTGGCGAAGTCCTTGTGTTCCTTGCCCTCGGCGATCTGCGTGCCCACCCCGGTCTTGGTGTAGAAGCCGGGAATGCCCGCACCGCCCGCGCGCATCCGCTCGGCAAGCGTGCCCTGCGGGTTGAATTCAAGCTCCAGCTCGCCGCTCAGATACTGGCGCATGAACTCCGCGTTCTCGCCCACATAGGACGAGATCATCTTTTTCACCTGCCGGGTCTGCAACAGGATACCGATGCCGAAATCATCGACACCCGCGTTGTTGCTGGCAAAGGTGAGGTTCCTGACGCCTGCATCGCGGATCGCCGCGAGCAGGAGTTCGGGGATGCCGCAGAGGCCGAAACCGCCTGCGGCAATCAGCATATCGTCGCGCAGGAGCCCGTCGAGCGCCTCCGCCGCCGAGCCGTAAACCTTGGACATTGCAAAACTCCCTTTGAAGCCTGTCGGCCCCGGTATGGCGGCGGCGAGGGCGCGAGTCAACGCGAGGCGCGCCCGGATCGGGCGCCGGGCGGTTCAGCCGGCCTTCTTGCTGGCGGCTTTCTTCTTGCCGCCCGGTTTCGCAGTCTTCGCTGCAATCAGTTCGAGCGCCGTCTCGAGGGTGAGCGCCTCGGGGCTCGTCTCCTTGGGCAGGGTGGCGTTGATTCTGCCCCATTTCACATAGGGCCCGTAGCGCCCGTCGAACACTTGTACCGGCCCGCCCTCGGGATGCTCGCCCAGATCGCGCAGCGCCTTGGCCGCGGCGCGCCCGCGCCCGCCGGGATTGGCACGTTTCTCTGCGAGGATCTCCACCGCGCGGTTCATGCCGATCTCGAACACGTCCGCCGGATCCTTGAGATTGGCATAGACGGGTTTTGCCTCGTCGGGCGACTGGTGCATGAGATAGGGGCCGAAGCGCCCGAAACTGGCCTTGATCGCGCCGCCCTCGGGATGGGTGCCCACCTCGCGCGGCAGGCTCAGGAGCGTCAGCGCCTTTTCGAGCGTCATCTCCTCTGGCTTCCAGCCCTTGGGCAGGCTGGCGCGGGCGGGTTTCTTGTTGTCCTCGCTCGCCTCGCCGCGCTGAACGTAGGGGCCAAAGCGGCCCGAGCGGAGCGAGATCTCGTTGCCGTGCTCATCCTCGCCCAGGATGCGGTCGCCGTTTTCCGCGGCCTCCCCGCCGATGGGACGGGTGTAGCGACATTCGGGGTAATTGCCGCAGCCCACGAACCCGCCCGAGCGCGAGGTTTTCAGGTGCAGCCGGCCCGTCCCGCAGAGCGGGCATTGGCGCGGGTCGCCGCCATCCTCACGCGGCGGATAGAGCGTGGGGGCGAGCGCGTCGTCGAGCACGTCAAGCACTTCGGAAATCCGCAATTCCGAGGTTTCGGCAATGGCCGCCGAGAAATCGCGCCAGAAGCGGCTGAGAATCTCCTTGTAATCGGCCTCGCCCGCGCTCACCCGGTCGAGATCCTCTTCCAGATTGGCGGTGAACTCATAGCCCACATATTTGCGGAAGAAGTTGATCAGAAAGATGGTGACGATCCGCCCCTTGTCCTCGGGGATAAGGCGATTCTGTTCCTTGCGGACATATTCACGGTCCTGGATCGTGCCCAGAACGCTGGCATAGGTGGAGGGTCGGCCGATGCCGAGCTCTTCCATCTTCTTGACCAGCGTCGCCTCGGTATAGCGCGGCGGGGCTTGCGTGAAATGCTGGAGACCCAGCACCGCACCATTCTGCGAGAGCATCGCCGCGGGGGCGTCCTTGCCGTCCTGTGCCTTGGCAAAGTCCGCGCGCAGCGAGGATTTGGCGAAGGCAGCCTTGTCGCCCTGCATGATCTGCGGCAGGCGGCGGTCGTCCTCGTCGGTCACATCGTCGCGGCCCTCCTCATAGATCTTGAGGAAGCCGTCAAACAGCATGACCTGCCCGGTGGCGCGCAAGCCCACCTGCCCGTCATCGCTGCCGATATCGACGGTGGTGCGCTCCAGCCGTGCGGCCTCCATCTGGCAGGCAAGGGTGCGCTTCCAGATCAGGTCATAAAGGCGGCGTTGGTCGGTGTCGGTCAGTTTGAGCTTTGCCGCGTCGCGGGTCATGTCGGTAGGGCGGATGCACTCATGCGCTTCCTGCGCGTTCTTGGCCTTGTTTTTATACATGCGCGGCGATTTCGGAAGATACGCCTCGCCAAAGCGGTCGCGGATCGCATCGCGCGCGGCCATCACCGCCTCAGGCGCCATGTCGATGCCATCGGTGCGCATATAGGTGATGTGCCCGGCCTCGTAGAGGCGCTGCGCCGCGCTCATGCATTGCTTGGCGCCCATGCCGAACTTGCGGCTGGCCTCCTGTTGCAGGGTCGAGGTCATGAAGGGCGCGGAGGGGTTGCGCGAGGCTGGCCTGGCCTCGACGCCCGTGACGGTGAGGGTGCGCGCCGCCACGGCCTGCACTGCCAGTTCGGCCTGGGTGGCGTTTTCCAGATCGTATTTGTCGAGCTTTTTTCCCGCAAGCGTGACAAGGCGGGCCTCGAACTCCTGTCCGCGCGGCGTGGTGAGCAGCGCCTTGACCGACCAGTATTCACGCGCGTTGAACGCCTCTATCTCCATCTCGCGCTCGACGATGAGGCGCAGGCACACGGACTGCACCCGCCCCGCCGAGCGCGCGCCGGGCAGCTTGCGCCAGAGCACCGGGCTGAGGTTGAAGCCGACCAGATAATCGAGCGCGCGGCGCGCCAGATAGGCCTCGACCAGCGGGGCATCGACCTGACGGGGGTTCTTCATCGCCTCGGTGACGGCGGATTTGGTGATGGCGTTGAAGACCACGCGGCTGACCGGCGTGTCCTTGTTGATCGCCTTGCGCTTGCGCAGCGTCTCCTCGAGGTGCCAGCTGATCGCCTCGCCCTCGCGGTCGGGGTCGGTCGCGAGGATCAGGGCGTTGTCGTGCTTGAGCGCGTCGGCGATGGCCTTGACGTGCTTGCGACTGTCGGCACCCACCTCCCAGGTCATGTCGAAACCGTTCTCGGGATCGACCGAGCCATCCTTGGCGGGCAGGTCGCGCACATGGCCATAGCTTGCCAGAACCGTGTAGCCGTCGCCCAGATACTTGTTGATGGTCTTGGCCTTGGCGGGCGATTCGACAACGACGACGGGCATGGACACTCCTTCCGGCTTTGCGGGCCGCTTATGGCGGCGCACCATGTGGGCTGGCAAGGGGTATTGTCAATGTGACCCGGCGCGCTCAGACAGCGAGCGAGAGCAGACCGCCGGGGTGGCGGGTGATGCGCCCGTCAAGTTCGAGCACGACCAGCGCGGGGGTCACCGCCTGCGGCGGGGAGGCGAGATCGCGGATGAGTTGATCCTCGGCCAGGGGCGAGGGGCCAAGGCGCGAGAGGATCTCGGCGTGCAGCGCGGCGCTCTCGCGCAGGGGGCGCGGGGCCGGCGCGGGATCGGGCAGGGGGATCTCTGCCTGCACGGGGCCCTCGTCGCGCGGCAGGGCCTCGATCACGTCGGCGGCGCTGCGCACCAGTATGGCGCCGTCGCGGATCAGCATGTTGCAGCCGCTGGCGCGCGCGTCGAACGGGTGGCCCGGCACGGCCATCACCTCGCGCCCCTGATCGAGGGCCGTGCGCGCGGTGATGAGCGAGCCGGATCTGGCCGCCGCCTCGACCACGATCACGGCGCGCGCGAGCCCGCTGATGAGACGGTTGCGGGTGGGGAAGTGCCGCGCCTGCGGGACAAGACCCACGGGCTGCTCCGAGAGGCGCAGGCCAGTGCGCAGGATGTCCTGCGAAAGCCGTGTGTTTTCCGCCGGGTAGATGACATCGACCCCGCCCGCCATTACGGCGAGCGTGCCCGCCTCCAGGCTGGCCAGATGCGCGGCGGTGTCGATGCCGCGCGCAAGGCCGGAGACCACGACAAAGCCCTGCTCCGCCAGTTCTGCGGCCAGCGATCTGGCCATGCGCAGCCCCAGAGAGGAGGCGTTGCGCGCGCCGACAAGGGCGATCATGGGGCGGGTGAGCGCGGCCATGTCGCCCATGATCCAGAGGATCGGGGGCGCGTCGGGCAGATCGCGCAGCGCCGCCGGATAGGCGGGATCGGCACAGGTGAGCAGATGCGCCCCGGCCTTGTGCGCCGCGCGCAACTCGGCGATGGCCACGCCCTCGGGGCAGGTTGAATAATCGGGCACGCCGGCTGCGCGGGCAACCTCGGGCAGGGCGGCAAGCGCCGCCGTTGCGGTGCCATGCTCGGACATGAGCCGGTGAAATGTCGTCGGGCCGACCCGGCGCGAGCGCAAGAGACGAAGCCACGAGACCCGCTCATCTTCCGTGGTGGGTGGGAGTGGGGGGTGAGTGGAAGGATGTGTAACCTCGGGCATCCCGTGACCTCGCCTGCTTGCAGGGTCATGGATAGCGCGGGAAGGGTTAACGGATGGTAAACCGAAACCGGCTGACTCGTGGGTTTTTCGGATATTTCATTCAGCTCATTGATATACTTTGATAATTATTTTCAGATGGGCGATTGTCTGCGCGTCGGTATCGCTTCGGTGGCGGGGGCAGGGGGCGCGAATGGGGGCCGGTCGCGTATGGCGCGCGCAGTGCGGGCACGGGATGGCAAGGGTTGAGCGGGGGCGGATCGGGCGGGATATGGATATTTTTGGCAAGATGAAGACGAGCGGGGGGTGGCCCGGCTTGGGTGGGGGATGTGAGTGTTTTGGGAAAGGTAAAGGTTGGCTTGGGCGTCCTGTTTGGCGGGACTGACCTGTCGTTCGTAATACTGGATGCGATGGGTGCTCCCTGCCCCATACCGGATGTTGCTTTTCCATAGCGGATGTCCGGGTTGATGTTGAAACTTTGAAAAGGGTGTCGTTGCTTTCCTCGCGTCGTAGGCTCGGGGTGATCAAACCAAGAAGGAAGCAACACCATGAAGACGACTACCACATCTCCCAGTGCCTTGGCCACCGCGCCGGTCGGGGCAGTGTCCCATCGGGTGGTGTAAGAGCGCCGACCTTCGGAAAGGCCCGGATCTGATCAGGACGCCACGGCGGGCGACCTGACGTTGGGATTGCAACCTGACGTTGGGATTGTCGTTCGCGCGCGCGAGGGTTTCAAGGCTCATGTATCGGCGCGCGACCACAGAGCGCGTCGAGACGCCATGGACACAGGCCTCCTGGAGCGAGCCATTGAAACGCCATTGCTCCGAGCGACAATGGCGAGCGCCACCAGCGCCTTCCCGGCGGTGCG